>OLNN01001052.1_pt1 | contig 24792 bp, 22 predicted proteins | sample 1672141 | NCBI WGS metagenome assembly OLNN01 (sample SAMEA3136652, study PRJEB25190) | human gut metagenome | biome: human gut; feature: human-associated habitat; material: faeces | place: Austria | collected 2013
ATACAATGGCCGAGCGGCATTTTTTATATTTAATCGATTTTATCGGACAGCAATAGAAAAAAATAGGGTTTCAAGAAAAACAAAATGTCCATCGCTATCGTGTAAGTTGACCACTGTCATCGTGTTATCAGTTCACTGTTATTCTGTCGTCAGTTCATGGCTTTTATCAGGTCTGACTGCTTTGTTGGACGATTGTATTGCTAATTCGGTGATGTATGTCGGACCTCTGTTTGGTTGGTCGGGAGCGTCTATTTGCAGGCTTGGGTTCTATTTGTTATCTTGTGTCATTATAGAACATAGGATGTATATGCTTGTTCGTATCTATGTCAGGCCATTGTCAGGGTGGTTTGGTGGGCTGTAGAGGCCTGTTGAGCGTTGTCAGAAAGGGGTGCTTTTGTCTGTTTTGCATGCAGACTGACGAAATGTCATATATAGCCCGGAGTGCCTGTCTTTTAACATATTCCATTGTCCTGCAAAATGCTAAAATGTCAGCATTCATCGTTAAGCGCTGTTAAGTCGGAAAAAGGCTCTGTTAAAAGAGAACAAAAAAAGGTGACAAGCGGAATAACAGAACGGTTTTTGTCTTTATTTTAACGTTCGAAAAGTTAAACGAAATGCGAATATTAACACTTTAAACAATAATAAAATTATGAGAAAGACAACAAGAAACATACTGGGAGTTGCAGCTATTGTACTTCTCAGTTCAGGAGTCGGAGGCTTCACAGCCTACAAAATGCTTGCTAATGACAAGTCGGATGCCGCCACTTTCAGCGAGTTGTTCCAGCAAAATCCGTCCTGCTACCTGCAGGCTAATTATAATGGCGTCACGGCCCAGCCAGTCGATTTGACACAAGCGGCCGAGAATTCGGTTCATGCCGTGGTACACATTCGTGCTACCCAGCTGGGCAAAACGCAGACGGTGCAGACTATGCCCGACTTCTTTGACTTCTTCTTCGGCGACGGCCGCGGGCAGCAACGTCAGATTCAGACACAGCCGCGTGTAGGCTTCGGTTCGGGTGTCATTATTTCGAAGGATGGCTACATTGTGACCAACAATCACGTAGTAGAAGGTGCCGATGAAATCACCGTGAAACTGAATGATGAGCGCGAGTTGAAAGGACGTGTGATAGGTACCGATCCTGATACCGACTTGGCATTGTTGAAGATTGAGGGTGATGACTTCCCTACCATTCCTGTGGGAGACTCTGATGCACTGAAAGTCGGTGAATGGGTGTTGGCCGTAGGTAATCCGTTCAATCTGAATTCTACGGTTACTGCAGGTATTGTCAGCGCCAAGGCCCGTGCCATCGGTTCTACTGCTGCCAACGGACAGGCTGCCAACATACAGTCGTTCATCCAGACGGATGCTGCCATCAATCAAGGAAACAGTGGTGGCGCGTTGGTCAATGCACGTGGCGAACTGGTTGGTATCAACGCCATGCTTTATTCGCCGACTGGTGCTTATTCGGGCTATGGATTTGCCATCCCTACCAGTATTATGACCAAGGTTGTTTCTGACCTTAAACAATATGGTACAGTTCAGCGTGTGAAACTGGGTGTAAGCTGCCACGACCTGGCTACTGACCTTGTGACCGACGAGCGCATCACGAAGGAAGTGAAGGAAAAAGCCGAGGAACTGGGCGTAAAAGAAGGTATCTGGATTGTAGAAGTAGTAGATGGAGGTTCGGCTGCCGGTATCTTGAAGAGCGACGACGTGATTACTGCCATCGACGGTAAGAAGATACGTAAGTTCACCGACTTGCAGGAAGAACTGGCCAAACATCGTCCGGGTGACAAGATTAAGGTGACCGTAGTACGTGAGAAGAAAGAGAAGACTTTCGATATCACCTTGAAGAACTCGCAAGGCAACACGAAAGTGGTAAAGAATGCCGGTATGGAGATTCTGGGTGCAGCCTTCCGCCCTGTGACTTCCGAGGTGAAACGTCAGCTTAATCTGGGTTACGGATTGGAAATAACCGGTGTATCGAACGGCAAGATGCAGGAAGCAGGTATCCGTAAGGGATTCATCATACTGAAAGTGAACGGACAGGCTATGAAGACAGTGGAAGATATGGAGCAGGCCTTGAGAGAGGCAAGCCAATCGCCCGAACAAGTACTGTTCATCACCGGTATGTTCCCCTCGGGCAAGCGTGCAAGCTATGCCGTAGACCTGAGCACAGGCGAATGATTAAGGTAAAAAGGTTATAGGTATAAGAGAAAGGTAGAAGATTGTAAAAAGATGCAAAAGCATCGACAAAAAAGTGATGTCGGCAAGAACCATTGCCGGCATCCTTTTTGTTATATGACTATCCCGGCTTTTTCATTCTCTTATTAAAGAATTGAAAAAAGAAGGGAATAAATCACTGCAATAAGAATAAATTGTCGTAAATTTGTACCCCAAATCTGTTTTATAAGAATGAGACAATTAAAAATTACCAAAAGTATCACTAACAGAGAGAGTGCTTCTCTCGACAAGTATTTGCAGGAAATCGGGCGTGAGGACCTCATTACAGTCGAAGAAGAGGTGGAACTCGCTCAACGCATCCGCAAGGGTGACCGTGTTGCATTGGAGAAACTTACACGTGCCAATCTTCGTTTCGTCGTTTCCGTGGCCAAGCAGTACCAAAACCAGGGCCTTAGTTTGCCCGACCTTATCAACGAGGGTAATCTGGGATTGATAAAGGCTGCCGAGAAGTTTGATGAAACGCGTGGTTTTAAGTTTATCAGTTATGCAGTATGGTGGATACGCCAGTCCATTCTCCAGGCTTTGGCCGAGCAGTCGCGTATTGTGCGCTTGCCCTTGAACCAGGTGGGTTCGCTGAACAAAATCAGCAAGGCCTTCTCCAAGTTCGAGCAGGAAAACGAACGCCGCCCCTCGCCCGAAGAATTGGCCGATGAGCTGGAAATCCCTGTTGATAAAATCTCTGATACACTCAAGGTGTCTGGCCGTCATATTTCGGTAGATGCCCCGTTTGTGGAAGGAGAAGACAATAGCTTGCTCGATGTGTTGGTCAACGATGATTCGCCTATGGCCGACCGCTCGTTGGTGAACGAGTCTCTTGCGAGGGAAATTGATAGAGCACTTTCTACGTTAACCGAGCGCGAAAAAGAAATCATTCAGATGTTTTTCGGTATCGGACAACAGGAAATGACATTGGAAGAAATCGGCGACAAATTCGGCCTCACACGTGAGCGTGTCCGCCAGATTAAGGAGAAAGCAATAAGAAGATTAAGACAAAGTAATCGTAGTAAATTGCTCAAATCCTATTTAGGATAAATGGGAATATCAGTTTCCGACAAAACAAAAAGGAATCAAAAAACCGGTACGTTCTTGGGTGGACGTCCGGTTTTTTTGTTACCTTTGCTGCCAAGCTGCCTGTTCCTGCTGCCTACGGAATGGCTGAAATAGAAAGAGATGCAGCATTCATTTGGATAAACTAACAACAAAATCAACAAAATTTGCATTCAAGATGAAATACGTTCGTATCGCATTGACGCTGGTGCTGGCCTTCGTGTTGTGTTCGGCTTTCACCATGAAAGACAAAAAAGAAAAGGCTAAGGAAGTATATGCTTTTGGCGTGGCAGCTTCGTTTACTGACACAGTAGTCTATTATACTCCCATTCAGTTGCTTGATAGTGTACATCTGACTAAAAACAATTTTCTTCCTCGTAGGGAAATGTATAGTTACCAGATGAAGAATTATTTGGAATATACCTTGAAGAAGGCGAACTATACTTGCATGATTTACTTTGGCGAGAACAAGAGTAAGCTGGAGAAAGAAGCAGCCAAACTGATGAACAAATATAAAAAACAAGGCGGACTGCTGCTGCAACCTATCAAACAGGAAGAGTTCAGCTTTAAGAAGCCGGAAGAATAAGCAGCGGTCAGATACTATGTTCTTACTAAATTGTCAATATTGAGCTGATGAATATCTATAAAATTTGGAGCCGTCTACTGATTTTGTGTGTAGGGTGTCTGTTTTTGACTACGGCCTGTAGTGATGATGACCCTGAACCGTTGCCCTCGGGTGAATGCTTGCGTACCGTTTTAGTCTATATAGTAGCAGACGATAATGGACTGCAAGACTACGTTTCTTATGATTTGGACGAAATGATACGGGGATTGAAGCAGATAGCTGTGCTTAACGGACATCTATTGGTCTATATGGATACGGGGAGTCCTTGCTTATTTGAATTGGAGAAAAAGGGGCAAGAAGTGGTGAAGACGTTGGTTAAAGAATATAAAGAACGGAATTCGGTAGGGGTGAGTGAAACTTTGGAAGTATTCAATGATGTTTTTGACAACAAACGTTTTCAAGCTCAGAGTTATGGGCTTGTTTATTGGTCACATGGTGATGGTTGGATTCCTAATCCGCTCCCTTCAACCCGCTGGATAGGGCAGGATAATGGTCAAGGCTCTCACTATATGAATATATCTGATTTGGTCAGCATTCTGGATGAGGCACCACACTTTGATTTCATTCTGTTTGATGCCTGTTTTATGCTGTCGGTAGAGGTGGGCTATGAGTTGCGTGCTTATGCGGACTATATACTTGGTTCTCCTACCGAAACGCCCGGTACAGGTGCTCCCTACGATAAGATATTGCCTTATATGTTTGCCGAAGATGCAGCCATACCTATGGCACAGGCTTATTTTAAGACATATCAAGATATCTATGATGAAGGGAGAGGCATTTCGGGTAATAACTGGACGGGAGGAACAGCCATTGGCGTGATGAAAACTTCCGAACTTGAGAGATTGGCGCAGGCTACATCCGGGCTTTGCTCAGATGCGCTGGCGGCAGGAACCGTAAATGATGCTGATTTGACTTCGGCATTCAATTATGACAAGCGTTCTATTTATAGCTCGCTTTATGTTGGCTATCACGACATGGTGGAACTGGCGCAAATGTTGGCGCCTTCTGACGCGTCTTTCAATACTTGGAAGCAGGCATACGACGCTGTATTGGTAAGCTGGCAGACTACACCCAAAGTTTATTCATCGGTACGCGGCATGTTCTCTATGGAGGGTGCCAACGGCTTGTCTCATTACCTTCCGCGTGCTAACCATGATTCTGCCACAAAAGCTTACCAGTCCACCGCCTGGTATCAGGACGCCGGACTGGCAGCTTTGGGATTCTAAATCTGTAAATTCAGAGACTTTACAATCATTCTGAGGTTTCACCTATTTCTGCTGGGAAAGTAGTAACTCTTACTTTTTCAGCAGAAATTCGTCTATGGCCTTTTTGTAGGTAGCCTTGTCGGCCGCACCTTTGAAGAGTTGCGGCTCGCCCTCCATGGGGATAAAGACGAAGAGCGGGATGCTGGTCGCATTGAAGAGGGCAGCCAGTTCGCGTTCGTTATCCACGTTGACCTTATAGACCGTGATTTTACCGGCATATTCCTGTGCCAGCTCTTTCATGATGGGCGCAACCCGGCGGCAGGGGCCGCACCAGTCGGCATAGAGGTCGATGATGGCAGGCTTGTCGCCTTTGTACTTCCATTCCTTGCTGTTCTCATAATCAAATACTTTTTCAATGAACATGGCTTTGTTCATGACGACTACCTCTTGGGTATAGCCTAAGAGGCAACCGGCCGCAAGGGCCAGTGTGAGGAGTATTCTTTTCATTGCTATTTTACTTGGCGTTACAGGTTTTGTTCTATCAGTTGTACCAGGTCATTGGCTTGTGCCACGCCCGATTGGCGCCACACTTGCCGGCCACCTTTGAATAGCATCAGGGTGGGTACGGCTTGTATGCCATAATGCATGGCCAGTGCTTGTTGTTCATCCACATCGATTTTGACAATGCGTGCCTTGTCGCCCACACGCGCCTTTACATTCTCCAATATGGGGTGCATCATTTTGCAAGGGCCGCACCATGTGGCGAAGAAGTCGACGAGGACAGGCTGGGCGGCATTGTTGATTAAGTCTTCAAATCGTTCCATAACTGTTTGTTTTTAAATGTTCTTATGGAATGTACAACAAACACTGTACCATTTTTGTTCTGGCGTCCTTTTATTCTACAATGTCCAGCTCATCGATGATGTGCTTGGCTCCGGCAAACTTTTCGATGATGAACAGGGTGTAGCGGATATCGACACAAGCGGCGCGCTGTGAAGACGGACGGAAAGCGATGTCGCCCGTCAGTCCTTCGTAGTTGCGGTCGAAGGCGGTGCCGATGAGCTCACCTTTGGCATTGAACACGGGGCTGCCGGAGTTGCCGCCGGTGTTGTCAGTATCAACGATGAAGCATACAGGCATACGTCCGTCGGGCAGTCCGTAGCGGCCGAAGTTCTTGCTGCGGTAGAGTTGTTTCAGTTTGTCGGGCACTACGAATTCCCAGTTGTTGGGGTCTTCTTTCTGCATGACGCCGTCCAGCGTGGTGTAGTAGTCGTACACCATACCGTCGTAGGGCTTATAGGACGCTACCTTGCCGTATGTCAGTCGCAGGGTAGAGTTGGCATCGGGATAGATGGGTTGTCCGTTGGCCTGGCGCATGTCCATCATGCCTTTCACCCAGACTTTGTGTGCGTTGTTGTAGTCCTGGTTGGCATCCATCATGGCGATGGCCGTTTGCAGCAGGCCGTCGGTGATGGAGTATTTGAAGAGTATCATCCAGTCGCTGGTAAGTTTGTAGAGCTTGGGTTTGCGGATGAACTTGTCGAAGTTCTCGCGGCTGCCGAAGATAGAGTACTTGAAGCAGGCGTCGATGAAGGCATCCGTATCGCCTTTGAAACGTTTGTCGATGACTTGGAAGATGCCGATGCGCTGTTCTTTCGGGATGTACTTGGCATACGTGCGGAGCATCTCCTTGCCCACCATTTTTTCTACTTCGGGGAAGGGGACGGAAGCGAAATATTTATCGGCTGCCTGACGCAGGCTGTCGGCGGTGGCCTGTATCAGTGCCTTGTCTTTGCTCTTGAGGGCACTGAGCAGTGAGGCCGTGTTGGGGATGCGCATGAAGTCGAGGGCGGTGACCAGTGCTTCCTGAATGGCCTGCTGATGGTAGAGTGCCGGACGGCGGTGAGCTACGATGTCGCGTATCTGGTTGAATGCAGCCTGATAAGTCGTGTCGCCCAGCTGGCGTCCGCGTTGCAGCAAGGCTTCTTGCTGTGCACGCTTGGTGTCGAGCACGTGGAGGCGGACAAGACCTTCGTTCATGCCGATGGCGTTCTTCCAGTAGTTGGCGCTGGAGGCATACTTGCTGGCATAGTGGATGCGCACGGCATCGTCCTTCAGCATCTGCTCCATGAGCACGCGCTGGCGGGCACCGCGAACGTGATGGCGCATGAAGTTGGTGGTCTGCATGCGTTCTTCCACTTCGTCGGCTATCATGTAGCGCCAGTTGCGGCCGGGGAAGCCCATGACGAATGCGAAGTCGCCTTCCTTGTAGCCGGCAAGGCTGATGCGGAGGTGCTTCTTGACCTTCAGGGGAACGTTGGAGGGGCTATAGGCTGCAGGCTTTCCGTCCTTGTCGGCATAGATGCGGAACATGGAGAAGTCGCCCGTATGGCGCGGCCACATCCAGTTGTCGGTGTCGGCTCCAAACTTGCCGACGCTCGACGGTGGTGCGCCCACCATGCGTATGTCGCTATAGACCGTCTTCAGGAAGAGGTAGTGGCGGTTGCCGCCATAGAAGGCTTTCAGCTCGGCCTTGTGTCCTTCGTCCAAGGTGATGTTCTGTGCTTTCAGGAAGCGTTCGCACACTTTCTTCAGATACTTGGGCGACAGGTAGTTGGTGCCCTGCGGGTCGGGGTCGGTCTTGAGTTGTTCCTTCACGTAGTCGGTCACGTCCAGAATCTGGTCAATGAACGTGATGCTCAGGTTCTTGCACGGCAGTTCTTCCTGGCGGCTCATGGCCCAGAAACCATTGGTCAGGTAGTCGTGCTCCACGCTGGAGTGCTGCTGGATGTAGCCATAGCCGCAGTGGTGGTTGGTCAGTACCAGGCCTTCGGCCGAGATGACCTCGCCGGTGCAGCCGCCGCCAAAGTGGACGACAGCATCTTTCAGGGCAATGCCTTCGGGATTATAGATTTGGTCTGCCGGAATCAGGAGACCCAGTTCCTGCATGGCCACTTCGTTTTGTTTCTTCAGGTCGGTCAGCATCCACATGCCTTCGTCGGCGTGGGCCGTCAGTAGCGACGCTGCAAGGAAGGTAGTAAAGAATAACTTTCTCATATATTACTTAAGTTTCTGATTTGATATTTTATTGGAAGTTAAGAAGTTATAGAAGTTATCACTTCGCTTTGCTCTGTTAGAAGTTAAAGCCGATAGTCTTGCAAAAGAAAAAATTGGCAGTAACAGGTCTATTGGCCTTTAACTTCTAAGCCCGCCTTGGTGGGCGATAACTCCTTTTAACTCCTTTAACTCCTTCAAGTTTCGGTAAAACCGAAACTTGAATATATTATTATTTTGATTTAGGATAATCGGGTGATGGCTGGTTTTATGGGCGTTTCACTTACTAAATGACAAATATACAAGGATTTTCGGAGGTTTTCCAAAAATAGGGGTGACTTTTTCTTGACTTGAGCAGTGATATCATCCAAAAAACTACCCCTGACCAAGCCTCCCCCTTCTTCGAGGATGTGCCTGGCCAGGGGTAGCCCCCTTGTGGATGGACGGTTAGCCCATGGAGCCACCGCCGCCGTCGCCGCCTTCCTCGCCGCCTGGGTCTTCACCGTCGGGCACGGGGTTGGCAGGTATTTCATCGTCCAGCAGTTCCCAGAATACATCACTGCCTACCAGGCTGCGGGTGGTGACTTGGCCGCCCGAACCACGCGACACTTCGGGGATGAAGCGCACGCGTGTGCCCGTTATCTGCTGTGCGCCTACTTCCTTTTCCGTGTCCACACCATTGCCTTCTGCATTGGCTGTGTAGTAGAATGTGCCCAGGCCTTCCAGTTTGACGGAACGGCCATTGTTCATGTAGTCTCCGATGACGCCTCCAAGAAGTTTGAGTACAGAGAGGACATCTCCCACGCTGAGTGATGACTGGTCGGCCAGTTTCTTTGCCACGGTGTCGGTGTCTACGGGGCGACCGATGGTTACTGACTTGGGATACCATTTCCCGTTACTTTTCAGCTGTTGCTTTTTAAAATATGCCATAACGTAACTGTTTTTTACCTCTTGTCAGACGGCTTTCCTGATAGGGTGGCGGTTTATCCGCGATAAGGTGGCGCCTTATGTTGGACAAGGTGGCGGTTTATCTTGGATAAGGTGGCGGTTTACTTCATCCCCCCTCCACGCCCTTTTCTGGACGGCCTGTCGGCATTTGGCTGTTAGACAATAAGATTTACTCACACGAAAGTGCTGGCAATATACGGTTTTCCGGCGGAAAAGTCAAGGAATTTTTCTGTTTTTTTCTATGAATATGCGGGAATGTTCGCCCAGGCTCTGCTGGGGCATTTGTACCTTCGAGTCGGTACTTCGGTAGATATGTCTTTGAGGTTCTGTATTTTCCCCCTCCTGTCCTGCGGTCAGTTTCCGCATATTTTGGGGTGACAGGAGGGGGATGGGTGGGTCAGGCAGTTACTCTATGATATTCATTTCATTGATGAGGTGCTGGCAGCCGCCCAGCTTTTCGAGGATGAAGAGCACGTAGCGGATGTCGAGTGCGATGCAGCGTTGCAGCGAGTTGTCGAAGTTGATGTCGCCGCTCAGCGATTCCCAGTTGCCGTCGAAGGCACAGCCGATGAGGTGTCCTTCACCGTCGATGACGGGCGAGCCGGAGTTACCGCCGGTGATGTCGTTGGTCGTCAGGAAGCAGACTGGCATGGTGCCGTCGGCCATGGCATAGCGGCCGAAGTCTTTCTTCTGGATGAGTTCTTTCAGCTTGGCCGGCACTACAAATTCGGGGTTCTCGGGGTCTTCTTTTTCCAGGATACCGTCGGTAGTGGTGAAGTAGTTGTAGTGTACGCCGTCTTTGGGGCTGTAGGGCTTCACGTTGCCGTAGGTCAGGCGGATGGTGAAGTTGGCATCGGGGTAAGAAGGAACGGGCAACTTCATTTCACCCAGGCCGCGGATGTAGGCCTTGTGAAGCAGGCTGATTTCCTGTGCATACTGGCTGTATTCGCTGCTTGCTTCTTTCAGTTTGTCGAGCTTGGTGCGGCTGTAGGCAGTTGCCAGGTCGCGGTCGATGGCCTTTACGGTAGGCTTCTTCATGAACTTGTCGAAGTTGGCACGGCTTCCCATGATGGAGGTGTTGAAGAGGTCGTCTACGTATGCGTCATAGTCTCCTTTGTATTCTTTCTCGATAGTCTGGTAGAAGGCCGGCAACTCTTCGGGTGTCAGTGCGGCAGCCAGTGCGGGCAGGATGGCCTTGGCCACGGCACGGTCTACCTGCTGGTCATAGTCTTTGTTGTAGATGTCGTTGAACACCTCTTCCAGTTGTTTCTTGGTGGCTTGGAGCAGCGAGTCGTTCTTCGATTCGATGGCTTCCTTCATCTTGTCCATCAGGGCAGGCGGGCAGCCGAATTCAATGGCTCCGCTCAGTGCTTCGCTGATGTATTCCAGACGGCGCAGGGAGGGGGTCATCTTCTCCACGAGTGCGTCAATCTTCTCTACCACGCCCTCGTACTCAGGTTTGCCTTGGGCGAAGGCGGCGAATTTCTTTTCCTGCTCGGCCTTGGTTTCCAGTACGTTGTTGTCAACGATGGCCTTGTTCATGCCGATGGAGTTCTTCCAGTAGTTGCTGCTGCCGGCAAACTTGTTGGCATACTGGATGCGTGTCTTGTCGCTCTGGCGCATGTATTTCTTCAGCACGTCCAGGTAGACGGTGCGCATGTCTATCATGGCCTGGTTGATGGCAGTCATGCGTTGGCGCACTTCGCTCTGGGTCAGGTAGCGGTTGGTTGAGCCGGGGAAGCCCATAATCATGGCATAGTCGCCTTCGTTCAGTCCTTTCAGTGAGATGGGGAGGAACTTCGGTGTCTTCAGGGGCACATTGTCTGCGCTGTATTCGGCCGGTTCACCGTTCTTGTCGGCATAGATGCGGAACATGGAGAAGTCGCCCGTGTGGCGGGGCCACATCCAGTTGTCGGTTTCGCCGCCAAACTTTCCTACTGACGAGGGAGGAGCGGCTACCATGCGCACGTCGGTGTACACTTTGTAGTAGATGAGGTAGTATTTGTTTCCGGCATAGAAGGGCAGGGCCAGCGGCTCGATGCCCGGTTTGCCTTTCAGGTCGCTCTTTTCCATTTCTTCCTTGGCCAGCTTGTTCAGGAAGGGGCGGGTCATGGCCTTGTATTCGTCAACTTCGCCGGCTTTAATCTTGGCGTTTACCAGGTCGGTGATGTCCACAATACGATGTACGAAGCGGAACTTCAGTCCCGGAGTGGGCAACTCCTCGGCGCGGCTCTTGGCCCAGAAACCGTCGGTCAGGTAGTCGTGCTCCACACTGGAGTGTTGTTGTATGGAGGCATATCCGCAGTGGTGGTTGGTCAGGATGAGGCCTTCGGGCGAGATGATTTCACCGGTACAGCCACCGCCGAAGATGCCGACAGCGTCTTTCAGCGATACACCGTTAGGGTTATACAAGTCGTCGGCTTCCAACTTCAATCCCTGTTTCTTCATCATTTCAATGGAATTCTGCTGCTTGATGAGCTGAAGCAGCCACATACCTTCGTCGGCTTGTACCGAGAGGGTGAATGCTGCGGCGAAGGCCGCAACGAGGTACTTCTTGATTTTCATAAATAAAAATAGAATAAGATAATATAGTTTTAAGTTCTTGGGTTCTTTAGTTAATGTTAGTGTGCAGAGCTTGTCTTTTTTCCTTGTCTGCTTGTCCTAATCAAACATACCGTCCTTGATGGCCTGCATCACGTTGGCTGGTGCGCGCTGTGCCAGCAATTCCTTCTTCATGAAGTCCATGTAGGGAGCCACGTGGCTGAAGAACTTCCGGTAGCCTGCGCATAGGTAATTCAGTCCCGGCTCGCCGTCGGCCGTGCGTGCAAAGCGGTTCTTGGGACAGTCGCCGTTGCAGGCAAAGAGCCATTCGCACTCCTTGCATTGGCGGGGCAGGGAGTCATATTTGTTTTGGCCGAAGCGTTGCTGGCGTTCGCTGTACATCATTTCCACCAGTGTCTGTTGCCAGATGTTGCCTAGCTTGTATTCGGGAAAGACAAAGTGGTCGCACGCATAGACATCGCCGTTGAATTCCATCACTCCGGCATGTCCGCAGGTTCGAGCCATGGAGCACACGCCCGGCTGTTGGCCTACCCAGTTGGCCAGTGTCGAATCGAATATCTGGATGTAGTAGGTTCCTACATCTTCCTTCACCCATTCGTCAAACAGTCGGCAAAGGAAGTTGCCCCATTGTTCAGGGCTGACGGAGAAGTCGGCCAGCCATGCCTGCTCGCCATCGGCCAGTGAGGCCAGGTGGCGTCCGTCGCCATGAGGCAGGATGCGCTCCACGATGGGGGCAAACTGTATGTAGTGGCAGCCTATTTCTTTGAAGAAGTGGTAAAAGTCTTCGGGATAGTCGGCATTGAAGTCATTGACAACTGCCATGCCGTTCCATTCCACACCGTGCTTCTTCAGCAGGTTGATACCCTGCATTACTTTGTGGAAGGAAGGGCGTCCCTGTCGGTTCTTGCGGTACTCGTCGTGAAACTCCTGCGGTCCGTCAATGGAAACACCTACCAGCCAGTTGTTTTCCTTGAAAAAGCGGCACCATTCATCGGTCAGCAGTGTGCCGTTGGTTTGGATGCAGTTGTCTATGGTACGCCCGTTGGCATACTTCTTTTGCAGTTCCATGGCACGCTTGTAGAACGACAGCGGACGCATCAGTGTTTCTCCACCGTGCCACGTAAACAAGACTTGCGGCATGGTTTGTGAGTTGATGTATTCTTCTATGAACTTCTCCAGCAGTTCCTCGCTCATTACGTGTTTCGGATTCTCTTTATATAAGTTTCCTTTCTCCAAGTAGTAGCAATAATCGCATGCCAGGTTGCATACGGCTCCTACAGGTTTCAGCATCACATAGAGCGGTTTGGCAAAAGGTGCGTAGGTAGACATGTTCTGGTCTTGTAACTTTTAATTAATTTAAGTGCAAAAATACGTAAAGCAAATGAAAATACGTTTCTAGCCTCTTCCTTTATAAGGATTATTAATACCTTTGCGGCATAAACAAAATTTCCCTTTCTATGGTAATCGTAAAGAATGTAAGTTGCATCCTGCCATTGTTGTTGCTGTTGTTTGCTTTCTCATCTTGCAGCCGTAAGTATAAAATAGAAGGAAGTTCGTCGGTGACCAGTCTCGACGGGAAAATGCTTTATCTTAAAATCTTTGACGATGACAAGCTGGTGACGGTTGACTCGGCGGAAGTGGTACACGGCCTGTTCTCCATGAAGGGTAAAATAGACTCAGTAATGGTGGTTACACTTTATATGGGCAATGAAGGTCTGATGCCTTTGGTGCTGGAAGACGGTAAAGTGAAAGTAACCATCTCAAATACACAACTGGTGGCAGAAGGTACTCCTTTGAACGATGCACTATACGATTTCATTGACCGACGCAACAAGTTGGAAGTGCAACTGGACGAGCTGGAAAGGAAAGAGGCACGCATGGTGCTCGATGGTGCTAATATTGATGACGTGCACGAACAGTTGGCCAAGGAAAATGAAACCCTCAATCAAGAAGCTTCTGATTGCGTGAAGCAGTTTATCATGGATAATTATGAGACTGTATTGGGACCCAGTGTTTTCATGATGATGTGCAGCACGTTGCCTTATCCTGTCATGACACCGGTGATAGAAGATATTATGCGGACGGCACCTGCATCATTCAAGTCGAATAAGTTTGTGCAGGACTATCTTTCCAAAGCTAAAGAAAACATGCAGCTGATGAAAGAGAATCAGCGTTTGCAAGATAATGTGGCAAGCGCCCATTAAGATGGCTTAGACTGTTATTCTTTAGGATATATCTATTGTACGTATTGGTAGAGCAATTACTCTGCGGGGAATCTTGTTCCTTGGGCGGAGTCCTCTTTTGTGTAAGTTTTGTATTTACTGCTTTCCTTTTTTCCTGTTGGCAGTTGAATGCGGTCGATTGCAAGCTGGCGTTACCTGAATCTTCATTTTTCTTCTATGCTTTATGTGATTTTTCCTCGTTGGCTGCGACCAACGAAACAGAAAGCTGCAATAAAAACAGAATAATCCCCGGAAATGGAAAACGTAGAACAGGAATTTGTATCCATGATTCGGACTTACGAACGTGTCATCTACAAGGTTTGCTATGTCTATACCACTCCTTATGCCTCTCTTGGCGACTTATATCAGGAGGTGGTCATCAACTTGTGGAAAGCCTTTCCTAAGTTCCGCAAGGAGTGCAAACTGTCTACATGGATTTATCGGATTGCGCTCAACACATGCATCAGTTTCATGCGGAAAGAAAAGAACCTGCCCGAAATCATTTCGTTGACACAGAGCTTTGACCGCATGGAAGAAGACGACGAAACGCAAGCCATGCTGAGGCAGTTGTACCGGATGATAGACCGTTTGGGACAACTGGAGAAGTCTATCGTATTGCTTTATCTGGAAGAGAAGTCTTACGAGGAGATTGCCGAAATCACCGGTCTTACCGTGACCAATGTGGCTACCCGGTTGAGTCGCATCAAGGACAAACTTAGGAAAATGAACAAAGAGGAATAAATATGGAACTGGATGAATTGAAGAAAACGTGGAATTTGCTAGACGAAAAGCTGAAGCAGGAGACGCTGGCTGACAGTCGGCAGATAGAAGCACTGATAGCCTCGTGCAAGGATAGAGCCGGGCGTGGAGTAGACAGCCTGGCCAGAAACCAACGCTTGTCCATGTGGTTGGGCGGAGTGGTTGGTGTGGCGTTGCTCGTAGTGGGTGGACTGTTCTCTTTCCTGTTGCTCGAGGGGCCTGTGAGGTTAAAGATGTTGGTCTTACTGTTGTTCTCTGCTTTATCCATCGCAATAGGAGTGTTGTGGGACCGGAAAACCTTCCAATGGCTGCGTCAATTGAAGGTGGACGAAATGTCTCCGTTCGAAGTAAGCCAGCGCATCGTGACCCTCTACCGCTGGACACGTTGTGAGGTAGTGGCGGTGGCTGTATGGGCAGTGCTGTTTATAATGCTTGACTACTGGGTGATGGATTTCTATTTGCGCCCGCTGGCCGGACAAGTGGCATTTTTTGTCGTTGCCCTGTTGTTCATGGGTTTGTTGGTGGGCATAGCCTACTGGCGTTTGGTCTATCGCCATCTTGATGATATAAAGAAGAACATTGAAGAACTGAAAACAATATGCACAGAATAACATTTATCCTCGTACTTTTCCTTTTCATTCCTGACCTTTACATTTACTTTGTTTACTTGCTGAGGCGAGTAAAGAACCGCTTATTGCTGTGGGCTTACTGGCTGCCTACGCTGCTGCTTACCGCAGTCTACGTTTACTACATTTACTTGACGGGCGATAATGCCATGTCCAATCATACGCAAGGCATCGGACGCCTGGCAGTGGCTGTCATGCTTTTTGCCGCTCCGAAGACTATTTTCATGCTTTGTTCACTGATAGGTGACGCTATCAGACTGGTAGTACGTAGCTTTCCACGCGCTCCGTTCGCGTGGTTCGGAGGCGTGTTGGCGGTTATTAGTTTTGTCAACATATTCTATGGCGCTACTGCCGGAGTGAAACGTTTTGAAGTGAAGCAGGTAGAGTATCGTTCAGACCGTTTGCCCAAAGCATTCGACGGGTATCGTATCGTACAGATTTCGGACATACACATAGGCAGTTGGGCCGGACAACCGGAGGTGATGGAACGGCTGGTCAAACTGGTGAATGAGCAGCAGCCTGACCTTATCGTATTTACGGGCGACTTGGTGAACCAGCAAAGTCATGAGCTGGACGGATTTCAGACTATCCTGTCAAAACTGCATGCCCCTGATGGTGTATATTCCGTATTGGGCAATCATGACTATGGTACTTATTATCGCTGGAAGAACCAACAGCAGGAAGCAGCCAACCTGCAATATCTGAAGGACCAACAGCAGGAAATGGGCTGGAAGTTGTTGAATAATGAGCATGACATTTTGTACCATCGTGGTGATAGCATAGCCCTTATCGGTGTGGAGAATGACGGTGAACCACCGTTCTCGCAATATGCAGACCTGCCACGTGCCATTCAGGGAACTGAGGGCATGTTTCGTATTCTGTTAAGTCATAATCCCACGCATTGGCGCCGTGAAGTATTGCCCGATACGGATATCGACCTGATGTTGGCCGGACACACGCACGCCATGCAGATGATTCTGTTTGGGCATTCGCTGTCTTCGCTGATGTATCCCGAGTGGTCGGGTATGTATCTGGAAGGGGAGCGGGGACTCTATGTCAATATAGGCATAGGTTACGTGGGATTACCGTTCCGTTTCGGTGCCTGGCCCGAAGTGACCGTGTTGACACTCCACGCATAGGCCAGCACTACTACAAACGACAGTAGCGGTACGATGAATGAGAACGACATACTGGTTGTATCGGCCACTGCGCCCATCATCAGCGGACCTACGGCACCACCCAATGGCGACATCATGAGAAACGACGATGCCCGTTTAGTGTGGCGACCCAATCCGCGCAACGACAGAGCGAAGATAGTGGGGAACATGATAGCTTCGAACGCATAACCCAAGAACAGGGCTATCAGTGAGGCCATGCCGCAGTGGGCTACTACCGTGGCCGTTGTGGCTACCGTGCCTATGGCACAGACCAGCAACACCCGTTCGGCTCGGATATAGCGCATAATCCAGCTGCCGGCAAATCGTCCGCACATGAACAGTCCCAATCCGCCAAACGACAGCACCACCGAAGCGTCGCGTGCACTCATCCATTCGGTCTCAACCACGTAGTTGATGAAGAAACTATTGATGGAAATTTCAGCAATCTCGTAGCAGAACAGAGCCAATACTCCAAAGGCAAACAGACGATGACTCCACAGGTTTCCCCGGCTTTCGCTCGCGTCGGCCGTCTCTTCTTCTGTCACTTCGGGTAACTTGACGCGTGTGAATATCCACGCCACAGTAAGCACCACTACACCCATCAGGGCATAGGGTACGGAAATACCTGCATGGCCTTCATCGGAGAACAACAACAATCCACCTATCAGTGGGCCGCAGATACAACCCAACCCGTTGAACGACTGGGCCAGATTCAGGCGGCTGGCTGCCGTCGATCGGTCGCCCAGTTCTGTCATGTAGGGATTGGCTGCTGTCTCCAAAAACACCAGTCCACAGGCTATGACAAACAGGGAAAACAGGTAAAACTCGAACGACATGCATATCTCGCCGGGAATAAACAGCAACGATCCTATTCCATAGAGCAGCAAGCCCAGTACCACACCCCGCCGGTAACCGTGACGGCTGATGAACAGACCTGCCGGAATGGCCATTACGAAGTAACCTAGATAGAACATTACCTGCACCCACGCTGAGTATGTGCGCGAAATCTGCATGACATCTTGAAAATGTTTGTTCAGCACATCCAGAATGGCGTGTGCAAATCCCCACAGGAAAAACAGGGAAGTAACCAGTATAAAAGGAACTCTATACTCTTTCTTTACTAATTGTTGCATATCAATTTATTTTAAGGTGCGAAAAGAAACTGTGTGTTTCAGTTAGGTGTCTCTTAATCGCGGTGCAAATATAAAGACTATTCGCAAAATATCATTGTCTTTCGATGAAATAGGTTGCGGTTAGTCAGTATCGTCGCTTGAAAGCAAGCTTTTTAGCTTGGTGCGGTCGAAACTTCGCTATCTTTTCATAAGATAGGAGGCGGCTCGGCAGAACTTTCGCTCAAAAGCAAGCTTTTGGCTTGGTACTGCGCTCGCCTTTAGCTATCTTTGCGTCGACAAAAAACTTCCATCATCATGAAGATACTCTACGCCATCTACCAAGTTTGCTTTGCGCTGCCCCTGCTGCTGGTCATCACCCTGCTGACGGCGCTTACCACCATTGTTGGTTCTCTGCTGGGCGGAGCCCATATCTGGGGCTATTATCCCGGCAAAATCTGGTCTCAGCTTGTGTGCTACCTATTGCTGATTCCTGTCAAGGTGAGGGGACGTGAGAAGTTGCAGAAGAAAACCTCTTATGTGTTTGTGCCTAATCACCAAGGTTCGTTTGATATCTTCCTTATCTATGGATTTTTGGGGCGCAACTTCAAGTGGATGATGAAAAAGAGCTTGCGCAAGATTCCTTTTGTGGGTAAGGCTTGCGAAAGTGCCGGACATATCTTTGTAGACCGGAGTAATCCCAAGAAAATGCTGGGTATGATGAGACAGGCCGAGGCTTCGCTCACCAATGGTGTCTCCGTGGTCGTTTTCCCTGAAGGGGCTCGCACATTTACCGGACACATGGGGTATTTCAAGAAGGGTGCCTTTCAGTTGGCCGATGATTTGCAGCTGGCTGTGGTGCCTGTTACCATTGACGGTTCGTTTGAGATATTACCGCGAACTGGAAAATGGATTAAATGGCATCGGATGGTGATGACCATACACGACCCTATTCCGCCTAAGGGAAAAGGACCTGACAATATCAAGGCTACTATGGCTGAGGCTTACGAGGCTGTGCAAAGTGCCCTTCCTGCCGAACATAAAGGTATGGTGAAGAATGAAGATCAGGAGAAACCCTGATACAGACAGAAAAATATATAGGTTATCAGAGAGAGGATGCGTTTGAGTAGACAGCGCATCCTCTCTCTTTATGTATTTGCTCAAACAATGTTTTGGGTTATAAAGTGCATTCTGTATGGAAAAATCCGGCATTGTTTTGGTGTGGAAGCGGCATTGTTTTGCTACAAAAGCGGCATTGTTTTGAAGTAAAAGATACGATGTTTTTTTCTGGGTATTCCTATTGTGATAGCAGTTAACTCTCATCGCGATAGCAGTGGACTCCTGTCGTGATAGGAGTTAAGACTTTTGTCGTTAGCAGTTAACTGCTCTGTTTTGTGTCTTTGATGTATGTCGGCTCTCAAGGCCGTTTCCAGGGTATAGTAGGGGTGGTATGAGAATAGAGGCAGGCAGTTGTTTTCTTGCTGATAGACAAAGCAAACGGGCAGTCGGAAGAGGATTCCCTTGCCGGCCGCCCGTTTGCTTTGTTTGATACTTGGTATCAGTTTACTTTATGTATCAACTCCATGCCCTTCTTGATAGCCTCTTCATTCATGGGGATGAGGTGGTGATGGCGTTCGGGAAGGGTTTTCTTCAGACCTTTAATGACATTCTCCAGTGTCACCATGGGTTTGATTTTCAGCAGTCCGCCCAGCACAATCATGTTGAATGCCTTGGAGTTGTTCATCTCGTTGGCTGCATCCATGGCATCAATGCGGTAGATGTTGATGTCCTGGCGTGTGGGTGGATTGATGATGCCGTATCCGTCGTAGATAAGTACGCCGCCCGGCTTTACTTTGCTTTCAAACTTCTCCAGTGAAGGCTGGTTGAGGATGATGGCAGCATCGTACTTGCTGAGAATAGGCGATGATATTTTCTCGTCGCTCACGATGACGGTCACATTGGCTGTTCCGCCTCGTTGTTCGGGTCCGTATGCGGGCATCCAGGTGACTTCTTTGCCTTCCATCAGTCCTGAGTAGGCCAGAATCTTTCCCATGGACAGTACGCCTTGTCCGCCGAATCCTGCTATTATGATTTCTTCTTTCATTGTTCTTAATGTGCTAATTGGTTTACTTGTCTTTCAAATCGCCCAGCGGGTAGAAGGGGAACATGTTTTCTTCCATCCACTTATTGGCCTGTGCAGGGCTCATCTTCCAACCTGAATTGCAGGTAGACACAATTTCTACCAGGTTGCTGCCCTTGCCGGCCATGGAGTTTTCGAAAGCCTTGCGTATGGCTTTCTTGGCTTTGCGTATGGCAGGTACCGACTGTACGCTCTGTCGGGTGACGTAAGCCGTTCCTTCCAGTTGGGCGGCAATGTCAGCCATCTTAAGCGGATAACCGTGCAGATGTACGTCGCGGCCGTATGGGCAAGTGGCTGTCTTCATTCCGACCAGTGTGGTGGGAGCCATCTGTCCGCCTGTCATGCCATAGATAGCGTTGTTGATGAAGATGATGGTGATGTTTTCACCACGGTTCAGGGCATGAATGGTCTCAGCAGTACCAATGCAGGCCAAGTCACCGTCGCCCTGGTAAGTGAATACCAAACGGTCAGGCCAGAGGCGCTTGATGGCAGTGGCCAGTGCAGGTGCACGTCCGTGAGCAGCTTCCTGCCAGTCAATGTCCAGGTAGTTGTAGATGAATACGGCACAGCCTACGGGCGATATGCCGATGGCTTTTTCTTCCATGCCCATTTCTTCTATCACTTCAGCAATAAGCTTGTGAACTACGCCGTGGCTGCATCCCGGGCAGTAGTGCATCGGGTTGTCGTTCATCAGCGTCGGTTTCTTGTAAACCAGGTTTTCGGGTTTGATGATATCTTCTTTTGTCATAGTTACTAATCCTCCTTATCTGTTGGTGAATCGTATGAAGAACTCCATTAGCTTCACGAAAATGGCTGCTGCGCATACATAGAGGAACAGCTTGAAGTTGTCCTTGGCAGCAAAGTAGACGATGAAAGCCGCCAGTGCCAGTATCATGAATACGATGTTCAGGATGCTTCTTATCTTGTTGGTGTCCATTTTTCAGTTCCTCATTGAATAATCTTTTCCTTCAGGGCAGCTACAATTTCGTCGGGGTCGGGTACAATACCTCCCAGTCGTCCGAAGTGTTCCACTTTTACCTTTCCGTTTACGGCCAGACGGACATCTTCTATCATTTGTCCGGCATTCAGTTCAGTCACCAGCATGCCTTTTACTTTGTCAGCGTATGCGGCGATAACTTTCGTGGGGAAGGGCCACAGGGTGATGGGGCGCAGGATACCTACCTTGATACCTTCTTCGCGTGCCAGTTCCATGGCTTTCTGGCCTATACGTGCCATAGAGCCGAAGGCTACGATAAGGTAGTCGGCGTTTTCACAATTGATTTCTTCGAAGCGTACTTCGTTTTCTTCTATCAGTTTATACTTGGCCTGGAAACGGATGTTGTTCTTCTCCATTTCTTCGGGCTTAAGTTCCAATGAAGTAATGATGTTGGGCTTACGGTCTTTGGTTCTGCCAGTGCTGGCCCAAGGACATTGGGCGATGACTTCAGCATCGGTGCGGCGAGGTTTCTGCGGCGGCAGAACTACTTTTTCCATCATTTGGCCAATGACACCATCGGCAAGAATGATGGCTGGGTTACGATACTTGAATGCCAAGTCGAAAGCCAATCCTACGAAGTCGGCCATTTCCTGTACTGACGAGGGGGCCAGTGCTATGAGTCGGTAGTCACCGTGACCGCCACCTTTTACTGTCTGGAAGTAGTCGGCTTGGCTAGGCTGTATGGTACCCAATCCGGGGCCGCCGCGCATTACATTTACAATCAGGCAAGGCAATTCGGCGCCGGCCAGGTAGGAGATACCTTCCTGTTTCAAGCTAACACCGGGGCTTGATGATGAAGTCATCACCATTTTTCCGCTTCCGGCACCGCCGTATACCATATTGATTGCTGCCACTTCACTTTCTGCCTGGAGTACCACCATGCCGGTCGTTTCCCATGGCTTGAGTTCGGCCAGTGTTTCCAGTACCTCCGATTGCGGAGTGATGGGGTATCCGAAGTATCCGTCTGCACCGCAGCGAATGGCGGCGTGCGCAATGGCTTCGTTACCTTTCATTAATACTACTTCTTCTGCCATATTTATTCTACTTTAATTTTGTAAACAGAGATACATCCATCCGGGCAAACGGTGGCGCAAGATGCGCAGCCGTTGCACGTATCTTCCAATATCTGATGGGCATAGTTATACCCTTTCACATTCACCTCTTTGGTGAGGGCTATTACATGCAGTGGGCAAGCCACGACACACAGGTTGCATCCTTTGCAACGCTCGGTGTCCACTACGATTGCTCCTTTGATTTTTGCCATAATCTACGTTCCTTAATATTTTATTGATTATACATGTCCTTATTGTAGAAGTTTAGGATGTCCATTACCATGGCGTAGGCATTTTTTGCCGGACTGTTGGGATTCAGGTCCATGGCACGTCGGTAGTTGTTGAGGGCTTGTTGCCAGTTGCCTTGCTTGCGCCAGGCGTTGCCATAAAGGTAATAGGCTTCGTCCAGTCCATCGGAAGCTGTTTGCAGAAAAATATCCAGCTTGCGGCAAGCCTCTTCTATTTTTCCTTGGCTGATGTGTTCTTTGATAATGTCCAGTTCCTTCATGTCCAAAATCGCTTGTTGGGTTTACAAAGATAGTTTTTTATCTCGCACAATGGTTATCTTATGTGTGAAAAATAAGAAAATAGAGGAAAAACTGATAGCTTAACTCTTGTTCGTGGGTGTCATATTGTCGTTACTCGGTGCTTTGAATTGTTAAATCAGGCTGGAGACGCTTTACAATATAACTGAAAATGCCTTTGTTGCTTGTAAATACGACTTGGAGAGTGTTGTGCGGGAGATGAAAAAGAATGGCCGTAGCTTTCCTTGGTTGCTCAGGAAAACTGCGGCCATTTCAGAGGTATAATCCGTGAATTATTTCACAGGAATCTTGTCTATTCGGCGTTGATGGCGTCCACCCTCGAAGGATGTGTTGAAGAACTCAGTCATGATGCGGTCGGCCTCTTCGTTGTTGATGAAGCGACCGGGCATAACTAGTACGTTGGCGTCGTTGTGCTGACGGGCCAAATGGGCTATTTCAGGAATCCAGCACAATGCGGCACGAATGCCCTGATGTTTGTTCAAGGTGATGCCAATTCCCTCACCGCTGCCGCAGATGGCTATACCTGGATAGCATTCGCCAGCTTCGATGGCCAGTGCCAGCGGGTGGGCATAATCGGGATAGTCACAGCTCTCGGAGGAATAGGTGCCAAAGTCTTTGTAAGGCCAGCCTTTGGCATCGAGCCATTGCTTGACGTATTGTTTGAGTTCAAATCCTGCGTGGTCGGAAGCTAAACCTATTGTCTTCATGTCCTTGTTTAAAACGGATTTATAAAAGTTGGGCGGTCGGTGGCAAGTGATAGGCTATATTGTAGTTAAAAAAATAGCCAACTGTCAATCATCAAGCCACTGACCGCACCTAATTATATCAAATCATTTCCTTAACCTGCTTGTACACGTTTTCTGCGTTGAAGCCCAGTTTTTCATCAAGTACTTTGTAAGGAGCAGAAAAGCCGAAAGAGGGCAGGCCCCATACCTTTCCGTTTGCACCTACCAAGCCTTCCAGCGTAACGGGCAGTCCGGCTGTCAGACCGAATACCTTGGCACCAGCAGGAATAACACTCTCCTGGTATTCAGCAGGCTGGCTGCGGAACAAACCTTCGGATGGAGCCGACACGATGCGTACTTTTACGCTGTCCTTGCGGAGCAGTTCTGCACCGGCAACGAGGGTTGATACTTCTGAACCAGAGGCAACGAGTACAACATCCGGATTCTGGTCAGAACCAGCTACGATGTAAGCACCCTTGGCTGCCTGTGCATAGTCGTTTCCGGCAGGCAGGTTTGTGATATTCTGACGCGAAAGGATGAGCGCAGTAGGAGTTGTGGTGTTCTCCATGGCCAGACGCCATGCTACGGTAGTTTCTTCTACGTCGGCAGGACGGAGTACCAGCATGGAGTTGTGTCCCTTGTGGTTTTTCAGTTTTTCCATCAGTCGGATTTGTGCTTCCTGCTCTACGGGTTCATGAGTGGGACCGTCTTCGCCAACGCGGAAAGCATCGTGCGTCCAGATGAATTTGATGGGAACTTCCATCAAGGCTGCCATACGTACAGCCGGTTTCATGTAGTCGGAGAATACAAAGAATGTACCGCAAGCAGGGATGACACCACCGTGCAGAGCCATACCGATGCAGCAGCAAGCCATGGTCAATTCTGACACACCAGCCTGGAAGAAGGCTCCGCTGAAGTCGCCCTTTTGGAAGGCATGAGTCTTTTTCAGGAAACCGTCGGTCTTGTCCGAGTTAGAAAGGTCGGCTGAAGATACGACCATGTTTTCTACCTGAGTGGCTAACGCACTCAGTACGGTTGCAGAAGCGGCGCGGGTAGCAGCGTCAGGTTTTTGAGCAATGGAAGCCCAATCTACTTGTGGTGCTTTGCCTGCAAAGAAGCTTTCCAGTTTGGCTGCCAGTTCCGGATTGGCTTTGGCCCATTCTGCTTTGGCTGCATAGCGTTCAGCTACAATCTTGCGCAATTCTTCAGCCCGTTTGGCATAGAGTTCAGCCACTTCGGGGAAGATAACAAACGGATTCTCGGGGTCACCACCCAGGTTCTTGATAGTGTTGGTGTATGCGTCGCCGCCCAAGGGTGCTCCGTGAGTAGCGCAGCAAGCCTCGTAGCTGCTGCCATCGGCTTTGCGTGCTCCCTTGCCCATTACGGTGTGTCCGATGATGAGGGTGGGGTGTTCTGTTTCAGTCTTAGCTTCATTGAGTGCCTGGCGGATTTCGTCGGGATTGTTACCGTTAATGCAGATGACTTTCCAGCCCCATGCCTCGTATTTCTTGGCTGTATCCTCGGTTGTTACTTCCTGTGTAGTGGTCGACAACTGGATATCGTTGGCATCGTAGAACATGATGAGGTTATCCAATCCCAGCGTGCCGGCAATACGGCCTGCACCTTGTGAGATTTCTTCCTGTACACCACCGTCGGAAATGTAGGCATAGATGGTTTGGTTCATAACTTCACCAAAACGTGCTTTGAGGAACTTGGCAGCGATAGCAGCACCTACAGCAAAGGTGTGGCCTTGTCCCAGAGGGCCGGATGTATT
>OLNN01001053.1_pt1 | contig 24786 bp, 24 predicted proteins | sample 1672141 | NCBI WGS metagenome assembly OLNN01 (sample SAMEA3136652, study PRJEB25190) | human gut metagenome | biome: human gut; feature: human-associated habitat; material: faeces | place: Austria | collected 2013
TTTAATAACATATCTTATACCTCCATATATCCTACTGTAATATGAAAATGATCATTAGGAATTAAAATTGATGCAATACTTACAATATCTTTAATTGTTTTAACAGCACCTCCGCCTCCTGAAGGTCCATTTGTATATAATGCTTCTACTTCATTACCAACAAGTTTTGCTTCTTCTTTTGTTTTCACTCTAGCAGCAACTCTTAATCTTACTTCATTTGGAATATATTGTCCCATTTCATTTGAAATACTATCTTTATATAAAGAATTAACTCCAATGTAATCAAAACGTACTTCTTCTGCCTTTAAACCAATCATTTCAAAACGATGTTCTAAAACTTCTCTTGCAAGTTTAGCTTTTGCTAAAGCATTACTTCCACCATAACTAATTTGTCCTTCACCAATATAACAGTCATGATAACCAACACTTGTTTTAAAATAACCATTTGGTGCTTTACCACTAGCATTTTCAATTCTTACTTCATTTTCACCAATTTGTTTAACTGTAATTTTTGAAAAATCAGCAATGACATCTGGTGTAAAATAATTTTCTGGATCTTGGATTTCATAAAGCGATTGTTCTTTAACTGTTTCTGTTGTTACAATACCACCTGTATTTGGTAATTTAGAAACAACACCATCACCATTTTCATCCACTTCAATAATAGGAAATCCTAAATTCCATAATTCAGGAACATCTTTATAACCAGGATCAGCAAAATATCCCCCTGTAACTTGTCCAGCACATTCTAATAAATGTCCTACCCATGTTCCTTTTCCAAGTTTTTCATAATCATCCATTGACCATCCAAATTCATAAACTAAAGGTCCTAAGCTTAATGAAGGATCTGCAACTCTTCCTGTAATAACAATATCCGCATCATTCTTTAATGCTTCAACAATACCAGAACAACCAATGTAACCATTAGCTGATAATACTTCTCCATCAATTGCTGACAAAGGTTTCTTTGTTTCAATTGTGACATAATCTTGATAATCATTTAATTTAGAAGAAACATCATCACCTTCTACATAAGCAATCTTTAAATTTTTTAGCTCTTTATCTTTCGCCATTTCTTGACATTTAAGAGCAGCATGATAAGGATTTGCAGCCCCCATATTCGTAATCACTTTAACATGATGTTCTTTTAAAGCCTCTAAAATGCGGTCAAAACGATATTCAAATAATGCATTGTATCCTTTTTTAGGATCTTCCATTTTTGCTTTTTGGGCTAATGAAATTGTTCTTTCTGCTAAACATTCAAAAATAATATAATCTAAATTCCCTTTTTCTATTAAATCAATGGCAGGTTCAATACGATCTCCAGCATAACCTGCTCCACTACCAATTCTTACTGTTTTCATATGTCCTCCTATTAGTAAAACGTTCTACTTCGAAATCAAGTATAACGTTTTACTAATAATGTGTCAATAGGATTTATGTATTTTAGTACAACGTTTTACTAATTGCTTGTTTTTAAAGATAGGTTTTGTTATGATGTTAACGAGGTGAACACGATGGCAAGTATTAAAGATGTTGCTGCAAAAGCACAGGTATCTATAAGTACCGTGTCCATTATTATTAATGGAAAAAGTAAAGAAAGAAAAATATCTAAAGAAACCCAAGAAAAAGTACTCAATGCGATGAAAGAACTTAATTATCAACCTAATCTTTCCGCAAAGAAACTACGTCTCGCAGATACAAAAAAAACGATTGCCCTTTTTTGGACAACAGATTTTAGAGGTGTTATGTTAGCGAGATTTTTGGACGGTTTACACGAAGCTATAAAGAAATCAAATTATAATTTTGATATTATTATTTATACCTATGAAAATAATCAATTATGTAAAGAAGAAGCATTAACGAAGTTATCTAACTTCCATGGGGCAATCATCGCAAATTCAAGTGAAAAGGATTTAGAGTATTTATCTTCACTTAATCCAATGTTCCCTATTGTTTTATATAATAGACAACTTGTTGGTTATAGTAGTGTCTCTGTTGATGATTCTCTTATTGCTGAAAAGATTTATCATTTGATAAAGGATAAGAATAATATTGGTATAATTAAAGCACCCTATGCTTTTAAAGGAATGTCTGTAAGGGATCAACATTTAGTAGATTTATTAACACACCATTCCATTCAAGAGTATACAGTTACAGAGAATTCTATTGAAAGTGGATATTCTTTAGCTTCTTGTATTGATTTTAAGAATCTTGATGTTTTATATACTGCAAGTGATATGATTGCTGCAGGAATCATGCATTATTGTTATAAAAATCATATAGTTATTCCTGATGATATTGAGATTGTTTCTATTGGGAATGGACTTACACATGTTGATGCATTTTTAAATCCATCATTAAGTATTATTGAAATACCGTTAGAAAAGATGGCAGGAGAATGTCTTCATGTTTTAAATCAACTATTTGGTCAATCTTTAATTATTAATAAATCAGTTGAACCACAAACTATTGTAAGAGAGTCTTTAAAATAAAATATTATTTAAGGAAAGATTTTTAAATAATAAAATTCTTGCCCTTTTTAATAGAAAAGAAGCCCACTATAGGCTTCTTAACATTATATTTTTTATGCTTCTGCATTTCCTCCTTCGGCAAGTAATTGTTTATCATAGGCTTTCATAAATGGTGCAGCAATGATAACATCTGATACTAATAATCCAAACCAAACAAAGATTGCTTTAATATCCATTGATGCCAACCAAGCTTGAAGTGGTCCTGGAACTGTAAATGGTAATGATATGTAGAATTTTCCCAAGAAACCACTACTCATAAGACCATAAGCAATAGCAACATTTAAGTTATTACAAATATAGAAGATAATAAGTGTAAATGGATTTAATACTGTTGGTAATCCAAAGATAACGGGTTCATTAATATTGAACGCTGTTGAAACAATAGCAATTTTAGCAATTGATTTTGATTGTGATGCTTTAGAAAAGAATAATAAACAAAGAACAACTGCCATATATGAAATATATCCACCATAAACTGTATTGAATGCTCCGGCAAAAATACATGGTAATTCTTTTCCTGCTGCATAAGCTTCAGCATTTAATGCAAGTGCTGCAGTTGTCACAGGAGTTACAACAACTCCTAACATATTTCCCCCATGAACTCCAAAGAACCAGAATGTTGTCATTAATAAGTTAATAATAATGATAGATGGTAGTGATCCTGTTGCTGATAATAATGGTTGGAAAATAGCATAAATCAATCCAGAGAATCCTGTACCAATAAGTATGTGGCACAATCCATCAATTCCCATAAAGAAAACAAGACTAGCAATACCAGGAATTAATACATTAAATGGTGCTGCAACATTTGGTGGTACTGAATCTGGTAAGCGAATTACTAGATTCTTTTTAATAAAGAAATGGTTAATTTCAATAACTCCTATAGCTACTAAAATAGCTGTAAACATTCCACTTGCGCCAATATTTGTAAGAGGAATAGCTGTTACAGTTGCATCACCTACTGTATAGGCTGTAGGAATACCTGCAACACATAAGTAAACTAAAATTGTTGTAATTAAATTAGAAATGGTATCCATTTTATAATATTTACATAAACGATAGGCAACCCCTAAAACGACATAAATTGAAATTGCTCCAATTGTTAAGTTATAAGGTATCATTAATGTTGATGAATAGGTAGCGGCAAAATCACGCCATGCACATAAAAATGAAGTTAATAAATTCGTTGCTTTAACTGTCGCATCCACAGGTGGCATTGCAAGTAAAATTGCAAACCCACCAATAATAGTTACTGGAACTAAAATTGTAAGTCCATCACGAACAGCTGCAAGATGTCTTTGTTGCGAAATTTTCATTGCAACAGGAACAACATATTTTTCTAATACTGCTTGAAACTTATTCATAAATCCTGAATTTTGTTTTTCCATAAAAGATCCTCCTCACTAATCGTCATTTTTTATAACCGGTTTCATTTGACACATTTAGCATAGCACGTAATGAATGATTATGCAATATTTATTTTATTTTTTTGAAATCTCTTTCATTTTAAAAATACATGTGCTATACTTTTTCTTGCAAGGAGGTCATAAAATGGAAATTGGATATAATAAATTAAACATAACGCCAACACAACCTGTTCATATTGCTGGCTATAATAGAAAAGAACTCTCTAAAGGTGTTTTAGATCCTATAGAAATCAATTCTCTTGTTATTAAAGAAAATAATAAAACAATTATTTTTTCTATTTTAGATTCCATCATTATTGAAGATTGTGTAATTTTACCTGTTAAAAAGGCTATTTTTGAAAATTTCGGTATTCCTTTTGAACAAATCATTATCGGCTGTATTCATACACACTCAGCACCTGCCTATTTCAAACCTTTCTTTGAAAATGTTTATATCGATCAAGAATTACAAAAAAGTCTTATTCAATCCTTTATAAAAAGTATTTCTAAAGCTCTTGCTTCATTAGAAGATGCTTCTTTAACAATGGAAACAACTCAAATTGAAGGACTTTATGGAAATAGAAATGTCAAAGATGGCTGCGTGGATAAAAGCATTAATGTGCTTCATTTTATGAATAGCCATTCAAAAAATGAAATATGTTCTTTCATTCAAATGTCTTGCCATCCTACCATTTTGAATGGAAGCAATTTTAAATTATCAGCAGATTTATTAGGTTGGATTCGTCAAAAATATCAAACAAAAACACAGGTTCCTTGTATGATTGTTAATGGTTTTTGTGGTGATGTTTCTACACGTTTTTATCGAGAATTAAAAGGAGAAGACGAATTAGAAAGAGTTTCTTCATCCATTATTCAACAAATGAATGATTTAAATCCATTAGATGTTCTATTTAATGATTTAAAATGCACATCATTCGAAAAATCATATCAATATAACGGACAAAGTGATCCTTTTGTTCAAAAAGAAATTCCTCATTTAAAAGAAAAGATACAAAATTCTCAAAATGATGTAGAAAAAGCTATAGCATCACAACTTCTTCATAATTTAGAATTTAAAGCAAGCAAAGGAGAAATGGTTTTAAAATTATATAGTCATATCATAAAGCTCGGTAATATTCTTTTTATCTCTCTGCCTGGAGATATTACTGCTGCTTTAGGAAAAAGAATTGTCGATCATTTTAAAGATTATAAAGTGATTATTCTTGGTTATTGTGAAAATTATTCTAATTATTTTGTTTGTAAAGAAGATTATAGTAAGTATTTTGAAACGTATATTTCTCGTTTATCAAAAGGTAATGCCGATGATTTTATTCAACACGTTATTAATCAAGCTGATGATTTATTAAAGTAAATTCTTTCGAATTTACTTTTTAGTTTTTATAAAATATAATAAATATAAGAAATTGAGGTGGTTATATGAACCCATTTGAAAAGATGGATTTAAAAAAAGATTCATTTACAAAAAAAGAACTTATTCTTTATGATGTTTTAAAAGATAATCTACAAAACATTTTAAGTTTTTCTGCAAGTGATCTTTCTAAGCAATATAATATTTCACAATCTACAATTACTCGTTTTTGTCAAAAGATTGGTTATGATGGCTATAATGAATTCAAATTTGATGTTTTCCGTTCTGGAAAACAAGGAAGTTCATCAAAAGATGATTTATCCACTCTAGATGCCTATATTAAACTTATTGAAATATTAAAATCATCGATTGATTATAATCAATTAAATCAATTTGCGAGTGATATTGTACACGCTAATTCTATTATTATTTTAGGAATGCACAAAAGTGCCCTACCAGCAAAATTATTACAATATAATCTCTTTAAATATGGTAAAAAGGCAATCTTTTTAGATTATGGAGATATTGCCAATGATTTTCAACAATTAGTAAGAGAAGATGATATGGTTATTATTTATACCAATAGAGGTAATGTTTTAGGTTCAATTAATTCAACGCTAAAAGAATTAATAAAGAAAGTCTCTTTTAATTTATCAATCATTACCATGAATGATAAATTATCATTAAAAAAACATACTAAGAATTATATTTGGCTTCCTTCTACGATTAATCAAGGTTTCCAAAATTATCTTGAAAATCAAGTTGTTTTCTTTATTTATACAGATATTCTTACTTCTCAAATAGCAAAACTTATGTAAAAAGATGTATGACATAAAATCATACATCTTTTTAATAACATACATAAATATAACGTCCGAACTTTACAAGTTCTGTCTTTTTTCTTAAAATACAGTCTTTAATTTCAAAACTGGCTTCTTTAATTTCTTGATCCATCTTTTCATAACTTACTAAAACAAGTTTATCACAAAGTCTTCTAGCACTTTGGATGATAGCACATTGTTCCTGATAAGTAATTGGTGTATAGAGATTATAAGGAATATCTATGATTGCAACATCATAGTGTCCTTGATGTTTATTAATATCATCTTTAGTAATTAGCATGCCATCAAAACCAAAGTGATTCAAATTACATCTTGCTTTCCATGAAATATCTCTTGAAATATCAAACCCTTTAATGGAATATCCTAAAGCAAGACCTTCTAAAACAACCGTCCCCATACCACAACAAGGATCAATAATCGTTTTACTTATATCATTTTCACCAGCAATATTAATTAAAGTACGTGCTAAACGAATATCTAAAGAATTAGAAAATGTATTGGGTTTATCATCATACTTTTTCCAAGATGGAACACCATGATGATAATAACCAATAACCCATAAATCATTTACTTTAGTAAGTGCGATCGTATGTAATGGCTTTGCCATATTAACACTTCCATCAATAAACCAAGAAATTTCTTTACATTTATCAAGCGTTTCTTGATAATTTGGATGACTTATGGGATTTTTTAAATAGATGATTTTAAATTCTTGATAATTATGTTTTTGTTTTTGTACTTTTTCTTTTAATTTTTCAAAGTCTTTATCCATAGCCCAAATATCAATCTTTCCTTTAATAAAAACACTGGTATTAACATCAATGTCTTTATTTGTTAGAAAACATTGTTGGTAATTTTCATGAAATAAATATTTAAACTCTAAAGTACATAAATCACGTTCTTCAGGTGGATAGTTAAATAAATAAAAGTATTTTTTCATTTTATCCCTACTTTCTTCGCCCATTTTACCAATTGTTTCATGGTTTATCAACTTATAAAAAAACAAGGATTTTGTCCTTGCTTCGTTTTATAAATTGAAATTAACTGGTGGGGCAATTGTTCCCAAATCTCATCGAGTTTATAACCCTACACTTGACACTTTCGTGCACGATAGCCATCTTTCTATCCTCAGCAATTTCATCTACATTGTACGCTAGTATTTACTCTTTTTACCAGCTTTATTTTATTTTTTCTTTAAAAGATGTTATATTGTCAACAGGAGGTTTATATGACTTATTTAAATAATTTAAAAGAACGGTTTACTTTTGATCAACTGTTACTTATATTTACATGTTTTAGTTTTACTTTTCCTTTTTATATATTAGGACCTATTTTAGTTATTGAATGTATTTATTTATTTGTATCAAAGAAAGTAATTAATGTTTTAAAAGAAACACCAAAGATAAAATTCCTCTATTTATTTGTTTTAATTTCTTTAAGCATTTCTTTGATTCATAAGAATATTTTAGGTGCACTGGCAACAGTCGCTATCTTTATTGCTATTGTGTTGATGGTTTATTATCGAAAACATGTTAATCAATCAACTTTTGAATTTATTATTGATATGTTGATTGTGTTATCTATTCTTTGGGCGATATATGGAATTTATGAACAATTTCAAATTTATCATCGTTTAGGGGTCGATCATTTTACCTTTAAAGTCTATGCCAGACGTGAAAATCGTTTGAATAGTGTTTTCTATAACGCAAACTACTATGCTATGATGATTGAATTTATTGCGGTATGTACTGTTTACAAATTCTTTACGGTAAAGAATGATTTAAAAAGAAGTATTTTTTATGTTGTTGTTGGCTTTTTGAATTTATTTATGCTTTATATGACAGGATGTCGTGCAGGATATGTTGCCATTGCGGGAGCTATTTGTTTATTTCTTATTTTTAATAGGAATTATAAACTCTGTTTTTTAATTGCTTTAGGATGTTTAGGAGTTGTTGGTTTCTTTGTTTTAAATCCTAGTAAATTCCCTCGTATTGAATATTTGATTTCTAATTTAGATGTCAGAATGAAGATTTGGAATTGTGCCATTCAAGGGATTATAGCTTCTCCACTTTTAGGACAAGGACCATTTACTTATATGATGATTTTAGATAAATATAATGGACATTTAACACAACATGCTCACAGCGTTTATTTAGATCCTTTACTTTCTTTTGGAATCATTGGTCTTGCCCTTCTTGTTCCTTATGTTTATGATAATTGTAAACGTCTTTATAAAGTAAAAGAGCATTATTCTTATATTGCTCTTGTAATGGGATTTATTGGTGTGTTATTGATTCATGGTATTTTAGATTATACAATTTTTTGGGTACACACTGGTTTATTCTTCTTATTTGTTTTATCAAGTTTTGAAATGTTTGAAGCAAATCGTAATTAGCGATTTGCTTTTATTTTTGATAAGTTCTATAGATTGTTGCTACAATAAATAGAAGAATAGATAATTCTAAATATTCTATATTCAATACATGTATATAAAACCAATCAATGATCATAAATAGAAAAGGAATTCCTACCCATATCATAGTTTCTATAAAATGATATCTTTTTACATTCATATACATCACCTCTTAACAAAATATTACTCTTTTTTATGTTAAGAAAATATCAATTAAATGTAAAAAAAGAACTTCTTTCGAAGTCCTTATGCTCTTGAATTCATTGTATTTTGTTTTAAAGAATTTACATATTCCATTTGATGTTTAGTATTTTCTCTTAATTCTTTTTCCATTCCTTCTAATGTCATATGTTGTACTTCTTTAGTTTCTGCTTTTTTTCCACATACTTTTTCTAATGCTTCTTTTGCATCATGTTGTAATGTGTTTCTCATTTGATTTCTTTGTTCTAATTTCATTTCTGAAGTTTTGATTTCTCCCGCTACTGATTGAAAGATTTCTTCTTTTGTTAATTCTTTTCTTGTTTCATTTTCATGTTTTACATCATTACTATCTTTAAAATACTTTCTTAAAGATTCTTTTGCTTCTGCGTTAATTTCATTGATACTCATAATATTCATCCTCTCTTTCCTAAGACACCTGTAGCATAATCTTTTTTAATTTTTTAGAAAAGAGAAATGTATACAATTTTAACTCCATTAACAAAATATATAAAATGTAAGAGCTTTATTTGTTAATGGGATTTACAATAGCCAAAAGAAATTCTTAGCAAATAAACGCTAAAAATAAATAAACATAAATCATAGCCTGCTTGGAAAAAGCTCATTGCCCTGGCAAGTCCTGAAAAAATATTTTCAATCAAAAAACAAATGCAATTATTAAAAATAATTCTAAATAAAGAAACACATCCTGAAGATAAAGCTCTTATAAGCATAATCATTTTATGTTTATTTTTATAATCTTCCAATAATCCTAGCGATAAACGTAAAACCATTTGCGATCTTTTATAAGTTCCTATAATAATTCCAATAAATGACTCCCCTTCGCTACATTGATGTTATGTTACATCAATATCATTCACTACTATGAGAGTGTCTGACTCCTCATGATGTACCTATCACTTCGAATTACACTTATAGATAAGTACCTTGATACGCACCAAGTAGTCATAAGGTCTGACAGGGTCATAGCTATTTCCTTAATATCATGCCAACTGACTTCACAATAGAAGGCCTATGTTATCGACTAGTTCGTTGATAACACAGTAAATAGACTTCCACATTTATCGCAATGTTGTCACACATTCTACTGCATCTCCTTCACACACTGCCTTACGTTGATGCATTAGATTAGACTTTTCGAATAGCACTAGTGCGCACGATGTAGGGCTTTCACCTACAGGATTTTTACATTCCATGACGCATTTCAAGTTAATAGAGCCCTATATTGAATAAGCATTTATAAGTAGAAAATGTCATGCCCCTGTTGACATAACATATAAGCGACTGCCTGTCGCACGAAAAGACAACCCATTTAATTAGGTTGTCTTTCAGTGCGAGATTTTCTCAATCATCCTATTAATTTTGAGATTTAATTAAAGATTCATATACAGTTCCTTTACAATCTTCTAAGGCTCTATTTTTATATTCCTTGCTTTTTGATTCATTACCCATATTTTTGTAGATAACTGATAATAAGAATTCGAGATAGGGAGTATCTGCATTGTTTTTAGTACATTCTGTATCTTCTAGATCAGATTTTAATTCATCAAAATACTTAATTCCACCACTAATTAAAGTATCATTGACCATATCCATCTGTCTATATAGGGCATGATCATTTGTAGTGCTAACCATTTCCAACAAACGATCAATCATAGATGCATTCTTCTTATCTACATATATATAGAATACTGATTTTGCGAGAGCAGACTTCTGCTTAGAATTCATAGGAACATGGTCCATTATATTGTTTACTTGAGTATCTATTTGTTTGTTATCATTTACTTTTAGATAAGCATTTAAAAGTAAATATTCCCTATTAAATAGAGGAATACATATCTTAGCTAGTTGAGTTGCTATTAAGTCTTCTATTGCCTTAATATCATTTTTTTGGAGTAATGTAAGATATATTTTTAGAAATTTCTTTCTAATGATCACTGGAATAATTCCAATAACAGCAATCACTATAACAGCAAATAACATAGCATTCATACTTTTATGCCCCTTTCTCAATCAACTTTATAATATCATTTAATTCATCAATAATTATATCTGCCTGGCTTTGATCCAAGCCAAACTTATCATCTTTTAAAGCCAATACCTTAATACCAGCTCTATTTGCAGCTAATATCCCTTTAGATGAATCCTCAATAATAATAGCTTCATCTTTATTCACATTCAATTCTTTGATTGTATATAAATATATTTCTGGATTTGGTTTACTTTCTTTGAATTGTTCACCACTTACTATAAGTGAGAAATACTTTCTTAAATCAGCTTGAGCTAATGCAGTATTAATAGTATTTAAACTTGAAGAGGACGCTAACGCAATTTTATAACGTTCACTTAAGCTTTCTAAAACAGAATAGATCTGTGGTTTAACGACTGCTTTATAATCACAATCAAATGAACGAAAATATTCTTGAAGCATATTTTTAAATGTCATGAAATCAGTTTTTCCATTCCACATTGTGTACACATGTTCATAATATAATTTACTATCAATACCAATGAGAGGAATACAATCATTTACTTGTATTTCTATATCATGCTGTTTAAAAAATCTTATCAAATCATTTATATACATGGTTTCACTATCAAAGATCACACCATCCATATCAAAAATAACAGTTTTTATCATAATTATAAACACGAGCAGGCATTATATAATGCCTTGCTCGTTATTCATTTTAGTAGTCTAAGCACTTGTAATATCTTCTGATATCTAATGGATGACGTCTGTTGTGTTCTAGATGAACATTAAGTCTCATGAATGCTGATCTCATTACGATTGGAGATAAGATACCTCTGAATTCATCTCTGATACCAGGTAATTCAAAGTTCTTAGTATCGATAGTTGTAACATTTGCACAAATTTTTCCAACAAAGTTTTCAACACGATCCATTTCTGGTCTAGTCTTATCTTCACCCTTGATTAATAATACTGTAGTATCTCTTTCGATAACTTCTAATAAACCATGGAAGAAGTTAGCTGCTGAGATAGGGCGAGTGCGCATCCACTGCATTTCTTCCATAATACACATACCATAACAATGAGCCCAGTCTTCAAGGTTACCTGAAGCTACTAAGTATGTAAGTGGTGAGTCACAGTATTTATCTGCATATTCTTTCATCTGAGCATCTGCATCTTTATATACCTGAACGATATCTTTTGGTAAGTTTTGCATATCAGATACTAATTCATCATACTTATCGAACTGTCCAGCATTCTTCATGAATCTTAAGACAACTGTATACCACCAGTAATATTCTCCACCTACTGTTGTGACTAATTCATCAACTTTGTTTGCGATTGGAGTATCAACTACTTCTACATAACCAATAACTCTAGCACCTACTTCATGTGCTTTATCAATAGCCTGTTCTACTTCTACTGTATGGCCAGATAATGAAGCAACAACTACTACTGAATCCTTTGTAAAGTTTGCATCACCTTCATACAAGAAGTCTGTAGCATTAGTTAAATATAATGGTAAAGAGCATCCTAACTGTCTAGCTGTATGGAAAATCTGTCCTGCATATAATAGTGTTCCACCAATACCAACTAAGAAGATATTCTTATATCCATCTTCACAAATTTTATCTACTACCTTTTCTACCTGAGGAATCATATTTACCCCATTTAAATGATCTGTATAAACTTTCTTTTCATCAAAATTAAACATAATATTTTCTCCTTCAATAATTTTTATTGCACCACTTGCGCCTATAACACTTACCCCTGCATTGAAAAACTGAGTTGCTTGCTGATATGTACGAATTCCACCTGACGCCTTAATTTTTACGTCATCTCCTAGAATACTTTTCATCATTCTAACATCATTAATGTCAGCTCCTTTAAAGCTTCTTCCTGTTGAAGTTTTTAAAAATGCAGGCTTAATTTTCTTAGCAATTAAACAAATCTCTCTTTTAAGATCATCTCTGCCATCCAATTTACACATTTCGACTATAACTTTTTCTCTAATGTCATGTTTTACACAAAACTTATGAATGGCATCCATTTCTTCTTCTATTTTTTTGAGATTGCCGTTTTCAATATTTCTTTGATTAAGTACATAATCAATCTCATGAAATCCGATATCTGCATAATTTTCAAAAGCAGTTAACTTCTCCTCTAGTGACATAATTCCTTCGGGAAAATCAATTGCTCCAGCTATAATACAAGAAGTATTTTCTAATTTCTTTTTTGCATAATCATATTCCTTTTTACTTCTTGCAAAGATACAGCGAAATCCATAATGAACGGCTTTATCTAAATATGTATCGAAATCATCCCTTTCATCTCGAATATAATCTAATTTGTTATTTATTTTCATAACTTTCGCTCCATTCATTAAATAATTTTATAGATTTTTCATCGGCAATCCACGGCTCTTCAAAGTATCTTTGATTGACAATTTCAAATGACAAATATCCTTTATAGCCATGAGTTTTTAAATCATCTAAATCATTAAACATGTTTCTACTACCATCACCCCATGCTAAATGTCCTACTGGGTTACCATCAACAAAGTGGCAATGGATAATCAAACTTTTAAAAGTTTGAAAGTATTCATTAATCGTTTCTTCAGCTTTTGCCATAGCACCTAGATCAAGACAAATTTTTAAATTATCATGATTAACTCTCTCCAAATAAGCCTTTAAATCGCTTATACTATTAACTAAAATAGATTCACGTGGTTGAAGTGCTTCAATAGCAAGTATAATATTCTTCTTTTTTGCATATTCTGCAAGTTTTCTCATCATATTAGCACTTCTATTTAAAGCTTGTTCTTTATCTTCTGATAGATAAGCCCAACCACTAGTTACAACAACATGATTAGCTTTGATCTGTGAAGCAACATCAATTGCATTTTTAAAATAGTTGTAAACTCTTACTTGACCATCTAAATCTTTCATGGCCATGTTATTGGGTTTTGGATTAGTTTGTTCTGGACAAATTCCTATCACTTTAACATCGTATTTTTTTTCTAAGTCTTTCAGAATTTGCACATCCAAATACTGTTGATAATCTAAATAATAATGCATTGGACCTGTCCACAACTCTACATAATGAAATCCATTTTTCTTAGCATTTTTAAAAAAATCATCTAAAGTATAAAATCTATAATGACAATTCATTGCTGATACTTTCATAACAGCCTCCTTTATTTTATTGAAGAGTTAATTTATTATTAATTCTTCTAATTCTTCTATAAATATAATCTTCTACTCTATCAATAATACTCTTATGCTAAAATTCCAAATTGAGCACAAATAATACCTAATATTGCTGTTCCAATAATTATCCACATAACATTTACATTCTTGCCAAGTAATTTGTAATAAAGTCCTGTTACTCCTAATGCTAACATACCTGGCATAATGCCATCTAAAATTGATTGAATTTTTGTTGCAGAATCTCCGCTACCAATTGCTAATGGTGTTGATACTGAAACTAATTCATTAGTCATACCACCAATAACCATCACCCCTAGAATAGCTGCAGCAAGCATAAACTTCTGCATCATACCTGACTTTTGAATTTTTTCTAGGTATGTAGCGCCTAATTCATATCCTTTCATCGCGCAAATATAACGTAATGCAAATGCTGGAATATTAAAGATCAATAAGAATAAGATTGGGCCTAAAATACTTCCTTGTAATGCTAATGATGTTCCAATACCTACTGCTAGTACTCTTAGTGTTCCTAAGAGTAATGAATCTCCAATTCCGCTCAATGGCCCCATTAAAGCTGCTTTAACAGCATTAATTGATGATTCATCAAAATCTTCTTGATTGGCATTCATTTCTTCCATAGCCAATGTAATACCACCAACAAAAGTTGATACATGAGGTGTAATATTAAAGAATTCCAAGTGTCTTTGTAATGCTTTCTTTAAACCTTCAGGATTATTTTTGTAAATCTTTCTTAATCCGTCACTAATCATTGTACAAAATCCCATATGCATTTGACGTTCATAATGCCATGAAAATTCCATAGGTAATGATCTCCAGAACATTTTTTTTAAATCTTTTTTTGTGATTACTGAATTTTCATTAGAAGTCTTCATCTTCTTCCCCTCCTTCAACCGCTAAAGTGTTATTATTACTAAAATCAACTTTTAAGAATACTGCAATTAGACCAATAATTGCAATTCCTACAACAGGCACTTTGAAATATGCTGATAATACAAAACCTAAGAAGAAAAATGGTACAACTTCTTTATTCATAATCATTCTCGCCAACATAGCAAATCCAATACCTGGAAGCAATCCGCAAGCAATAGATAATCCATTTGTAATTACTTTTGGAATCGCATTTACAATTGTTTCCATTTGACTACTTCCTAAAGCATAACCAAAGAATGTAATCAAGAACAGAACTGTACATGTAATAAATCCTGTTAACATGTGAATTACTGAAATTGCTCTAGCATTTCCTTGCTCTGCATATTTATCAGCTAATCTGCCCATGAATGGTCTTACAATCGAGAAAATCACATTATCAACAGCTTGTGCTAATAAAGCAATTGGAAACGCCATTGTAAATGCAACTGCAGGTCCCTTACCTGTAACAATCGCAAAGGCTGTTCCTAGAACACCACCAACGATAACATTTGGAGGAATATAAGCACCAACAGATACCTGACCTAAAAAGGCTAATTCTAATGTTGCCCCAACCACAATGCCTGTTTGTAAATCACCTAAAATCAACCCAACTAATGATCCTAATACGATTGGTCTCTGAATCATATTTGTCCCTGTAGCCAAATCGCATTTTCCAATGAAGGCTACACACCCTAATAAAAACGCTTGTAACATACTATTTCCTCCTTTTTAAATGACATCTTTTGCCATGATTTTCTTTTCTGTAGGAACCATACGAATTTCCACTTCATCCCCTCGTTCGATAAGTTCCTTAACTAATGATGCTTCTTCATCAGTTAAATTCACTGCTTTTGAAATATTCTTGGTTTCACTTGTAGCTTTTGTTCCGCCGAGAGTGACAGAATGGATATCAGCTTTTGTCATCAATTCATAAGCATCTTTTACACTTTCAACTATAATAAACAGTTTGTATTTATCTGTTACACCACTGTTAATAGCTTTTATGCCATCCTCAACACTTTTAATGACTAATTTAACTCCTTGAGGTTTCGCCATTTTAATTGCCATCTTTTTAATTTCATCTTTCATAACTAAATCATTAGCAATCAAGATACAATCAGCCCCTAGTGCACTTGTCCAAGAAAATGCAACTTGCCCATGCAACAAGCGATGATCAACTCTTAAATTTTTAATCATAACTTTTCTCCTTAAAAATCCTCTTCTTCAATTTCCTGATTTAATGATTCTTTATTTTGGATAGTAATACCACACTTAGCATTATTAAGAATTTGATTTAACTCTAAATTTCTGGAATTATTAGCTAAAACAAGTTCTAACACCAAATTCATATTCATTCCTGAAAGAACATCTACATTGCCGTAGATACACGTCTGCACTAAAGCGTTATAAACACTCCCTCCCTTAATATCACACACCAGAATATAATGCTCATTATCCTTTTGAAATCTTTCTTTTAATATCTGTGCATAATCATTTGGATTTTGACCAGAATATAAACAAAATGTTTCTACATCTGACGCTAAATCACCAACAATCATATTCACTGAATTCAACATTCCTTTAGAAAGTTCCCCATGTGATGCTAAAATAATTTTTGCCATCTTATCACCTCTTTTCCTCTTATTCACAGTTAAGCTTTGTGCCAGTTTATAGATTAGTTACGCTTAATCTGTACAACTAGCTTCCACTTATACCTAAGCAAAAAGTGTGCCAATTAATAGCACACTAATCATTAATAATATAGTTGTATATATATTCTATTTCTTCATCTGGAATCTCAACGTTGTAGTATGTTTTAACTTCTTTCATTGAGATATTTACTTGATCTATAAATTCTTGATGCTTTTCTTTAAAGTCTTGATCAGTAAAGTTTGAAATAGCCTGTCTTGTAACTAATCTTTCTACAAGACAGCAGATATGAACATATAATCCAAAGCATGTTCTATTTTTAAATCTCTTATGTAAGATATTCTGTAGATGGTCAATTGCTTTCGCAACATGTTCAAGTAGTTTATCCGGATTTAATATAGTTAAGTTATTCATGACATTGGATAATGTGAAATTACGTAAGATATTCTTTTCAAATATCTCCATCTGTTCTTTTTTCATATACTTTCCAAAGTATATCTCTACCGCATTCTGACCTTCATTAATGATCAATTCCTGTATACCAATATACTTCATAGATTCAATGTTAGGATCAAGTGTTCCAATAACACATACAACCTCATAATCATTCATTAACTGGTCATAGACCTGTTTACGTATTAAAGCAGGATAATCATAAGTAATAATCTTTAGATTAGAATCTTCAGGTAAAGAATTGAATAAGATTTCTTTGATCTTATGCGCTGCACCTAATCCTGATGCACAAGAACAGATTACAATAGGTTCTTTGTTTTTCTTAAGTTCTACATGTGTTTTATAGATGTTTTCCTTAAGAATAGAATCAATGACTTCAGTCACTGTTTTATTGAGTTTAATTCCCTGTCCTATTTCTAACGCACATTTAGTATTAATATTGTTTACTAAGGCAATATCCGCATTACTTGTATCTAATCCCTGATATATTTCTTCAAGAGAACCCATATCAACTAATAAATAAAGTTTTGAGATATTACCAACATGTGCAATGTAATCATTGATCTTTCTTGTAATAGTTTGTACATCCACATCTAATGGCATATCAATCGCATCAAATATATAACTATTCAACATTCTATTGGCTGCTTCTGCAATAGAACTAGCAGTTGAATAACCATGCGCAATAATAACCGCAATTGTGAGATCTTCACCAGAATGTGCAAAATACTTAATCATACAAATACAGATAATACATTCTACAAAGTCATCAATATCCTGATTCATATTATTCTTTAAGTAATGAGAAACATCCTGTCCTATTTCATATTCACGATGGAATTCAAGTTTTAGATATTTCTTTAAGTTCTTCACTTCATCATAATTCTCATTGATCCAGTTATTTGTCAGATATGTATTCTTAGAGAATTCTGAGATATATGTAGCGAGTGCTATCAACTCATTATGTGAAGTCCTAAAGCCATAATGTTCAGTGATATTATTAAATATCTTTTCTAGGTAGTTAGTAAGATAATCAATTGAACCTGCACGATTATCATTAAAGATTAATTTTTCAAAATATCTATCTACAGTATTCTGTGCATTTATCGCAAATGAAGTATCTCTCTTTATATTAATTAATGATTGATAAAAATCTTTAATGATACCCTGATCTGATACAGGAAGAAGTGTATTAAGAGACACAAGCTTATGCTTCTTCATAATCATAGAAGAGACATCTATACTATTTCTAATACTGTCAGGTAAATCATAAGCATGAATTTCTAACGTATCTGAATTACTTTTATATAATGCACTCACACAGCTTGCCTGAATCGTATTAGTCAGTTCACCAATATTACCTACAAATGTATGATTCAGTAACAACTCATAGACATTAGATGAAATAAGAATTGTTTTGTTGATACGCTTCTCTTCATTCTTTAAGAAGTTATACATGAGTTCTAGCTTTTCATTTTCTCCTCTTTGGGCAAGAGATGGAATTGTAAGAATAACAGGAATACGTCTAAGGAATGTTTTTAATAATGCTTTTTGTGGTATTTCTGTTGTTGCAAATATAATTCTACATTTTGATTTATACCACTTATTATTATCACCTACTAAGTGATAGATTCCCTGGTCCATATAAAGGAATAGTTTTTCTTGGCATTCCGCATTTAAACAATGCACTTCATCTAGGAATAATACACCACCATCCGCAAAATGTAATAAACCTAAGTTATCACTATCTGCACCTGTAAATGCGCCCTTCTTATAGCCAAATAGGTTTGCTGTGAGTAGTTCTGGGTTATTGGCATACTCTGAACAGTTCACCTGTACAAAATTCTTAGACGCATCAATTAAGCCTGTATCTACACAATATTCATACGTAAGCTTAGCCATAAATGATTTACCAGTACCAGTTGGTCCATAAAACAACATTGGTAATCCAACTGGTGGATATGCTACTGTTGCCTTAATCTTCTCAACAATCTGATACATACTTTCATTAGACCCAATAAGCTTTTCAAAGTTCTGTAACTCTGTCCGATTATTTAATTCAGCTTCCAATTCATCCAATGATTTGTATTCATCTGATGAAAGTTTCTTCTTATATTTACTTTCAAGAGAAGCTCTTGAAAGATATAAGATAGGACTTGCTTTAATTTTAATAAGTTTTTTCTCATTAAAAAGTTCATTTAATAATCTTATCACTTGATTTCTACCTAGTTTTAATTCTTTTGATAATTGGGTGGATTGACATTCATCATATGAATTTTGATCCATTTTTCCATTAATCAACAACATTATTTTTTCTTCCAATGAAATCACCTCATTATTCATCATAAAACAAATAAAACTTGTACGCAACAATAGTTATTCGGTATACTATTCAAGTAAATACCTAAACATTAATTGGCACGAATTTTGCTATATATTGATGAGAGGTGATGGACATGAAACAGAAAATGCAATATATTCAAACATTGAAACAAACTTTAAAATTGAATCAAAAACTATTAAAATCCTTAGATTTCTTGACTGACAACATTGATGATATCAACAAAGTAATACAGGATATACTAGAAACGAATCCTTTTTTAGAATTAAAATCATCAAAGAATTATGATAATCAGCAGTTTATTGAAAGTATTTCTAATAAACGTTCTTTAAAAGATGATCTCTATTATCAGTTATATGCCTATACACATCCTTATAATGAAGATGTAATGACATATCTGATTGAATCATTGGATGATAGCGGATTCTTATCTTATCCTCTTGATCAATATATGAGTGACCTTCATATCGATCAAGATATGCTTGATGCACATTTAGATATATTACGTTCATTTGAACCTAATGGTGTGGGTGCCTCTGATGCGATTGATTCTATTCTTATTCAGTTAAAAAATAATAATAAAACTAAAACCTATACACTATTTAGAGATTATCAAGATGTCATCTTAACTCAGAATTATTCACTTATTAAACAAACAACAGGATTAAATAAAGAAGAAATAGATCATTTATTCTATGAAATACGTTCTTGTAATCCATTCCCTTGTAATATGTATAACACGTCTCATGATGACTATGTATCTCCTGATATACTCATTGAAGTAGAGAATTCAGATATTACTATTACACCTATTAACCAACCTGCTCTCATGGTGAATGACACTCTATATGAAAAAGTAAAAAATGATGAGAATATGAAAGCTTATTTTAATGAGGCACATTTCTTAATGGAGAATATGACAAAGAGAAATCAAACTGTTCTTATTGTCGCAAATGCGTTAGTAAATATACAAAGTGGATATTTCTTATATGATGATGAATTATATCCATGTACTTTATCACAGCTTGCAAGTGAGACAGGATTCCATGAATCTACTATTTCACGTACTTTAAATAATAAGTACTATAGCTTTAATGGTGAGGCTTATCCTCTTAAAAAACTTCTTGTTTCTCAAACTGCTTCAGGAGATAGCAGTGATTCTATTAAAAAGGCTATTGTTGAGTTAGTAGATGATGAAAATAAAGAACATCCACTTTCAGATAATCAGATTCTCAAAAAACTAGAGGAATTAGAATTACATTGTTCACGTCGTGTTATTGTCAAGTATAGACAACAATTGAACATTCCTTCTTCTACTAAACGTAAGGTGCTTAAGAAAGTAGGCTAACCTATCACTAGGCTAGCCCCTTATCAAACCGTACGTGCACTATTAATGCATACGGCTTACCAATTTACTATTTATTTAATTTATGTACGGACTATCTTGATAAAGAATCGTCCATTTTCTTTAATCTCTTTTTTGTGTAGAATGCTATACCTAGTTCTTTGAATTTTTGAATGCGTTTTTCCATATCAACCTTATTTCTATGCATGTGACCTTCGAATACTTTGAGAACCTTGTAGACATTCAAATAATAGTTGGTCTTACCAACGATGATAGGATTTATATCCTTTATCCATTCTTCTTTTGGCTTAGTCCATCTATAAGCCATATTGACCTTGATTTCTTCACCGATCATTCTCATAGAATTGATACCAAATGTATAATTGATAAAAATCATTTTAAAAAGTCCCACAGGATCAATAGAACATCTGCCAAAATCACTATAAAGTGATTTTACTAACGGATAGATGAATTTCCAGTCTATCGTAGCTTCCAGTGTTCTAACCAAATGATCTTGTGGTACTAAGTCATCTAAAGTACTCATAATAATTCCATCACATTATATATTTGCTCGATTAGTCATTACCATATTTATCCCTTCAGCACCTTAATTATATCATTTTCAGGTGATAATTGTCAGAAAATAAAAAGTCGTAAGGCCACAAATTTTGCTTAATTGGAGTGTAGCCACTTACGACAGTAATTATATTATCACATAATTTTCATTTTTTTAATGAAATAAAGAAAAGACTGTTAACATTTTATTTGTCAACAGTCTGAATAGATCTCATAATGAACTCTATTTTGTAAATTGTTTGATCGCATTTGCGACTGCAATTGTGACATCTTTATTGAAGATTTTAGGCATGATATTTTCTTCATTCAAATCTTCATCACTAATTGTATCAGCGATTGCTTTAGCAACAGCGACTTTCATTTCTGGTGTAATTGAAGGAACTCTTGCTTCTAACGCTCCTTTGAAAATGCCAGGGAAAGCAAGTACGTTATTGATTTGGTTTGGATAATCCGAACGCCCTGTTCCTACCACTCTTGCCCCTGCAGCTTTTGCTTTTTGATAAGTAATTTCTGGTTCAGGGTTAGCCATCGCAAAGATAATTGGATCTTCATTCATAGAATGAACCATTTCATCTGTAACAAGATTTGGTTTAGAAACACCTACAAAAACATCTGCTCCTTTTAAAGCATCAGCAAGTGTTCCTTGCATATTATCAGGATTTGTAATATCACATAAAGCACGTTTATGAGGAATAAGTCCTTCTTTTCTTTCTTTATATAAAATACCAAATTCATCAACTGCAATAATTTTGCCAACACCTGCCGTATACATCATTTTAATAATGGCCGTTCCTGCAGCACCTGGTCCATTTAAAACAACTTTAATATCTTTGATATCTTTTTTTGTCACTCTTAAAGCGTTATAAAGAGCCGCTAAGACAACGACTGCTGTTCCATGTTGATCATCATGGAAAACTGGAATATCTAACATTTGATCCAATCTTTCTTCGATTTCAAAGCAATCTGGAGAAGCAATATCTTCTAAGTTGATTCCTCCAAAACATGGTGCAATATTTTTTACTGTTTGAATCAATTCTTCTTTATCTTGTGTATCTAGACAAATAGGTACCGCATTAACATTACCGAATTTTTTAAATAATGCTGCTTTTCCTTCCATAACTGGAATAGAAGCTTTCGCTCCAATATTACCAAGACCTAAAACAGCTGTTCCATTAGAAACAACAGCAATGGTATTTGATTTTGTTGTATAACGATAAACATCTTCTTCGTTTTCAGCAATCTTACGACAAGGTTCTGCTACCCCTGGCGTATAAACAACAGACATATCATCCATTGTATTAATTTCACAATTTAATTCCGTATGTATTTTTCCTTGATGTTTTTCATGTAATTTCAAGGCTTCTTCATAATAATTCATTTTCATCACCCGTCACTATTATACCTATAAAATAACTAATTCGTCTAATCTTTTTTATCTAAAACATAGCCATGATCCATTGGACCTTGACCTTGTCCTAAATCAAGCATTGCTGCAAGTGCTCCTGAAATATAATCTTTAGCTTTTTTAACTGCATTTTCAAGGTTTTCACCTCTTGCTAGATAAGAGGCAATCGCACTTGATAAAGTACATCCTGTTCCATGGGTATTGTTGTTATTAATGCGTTTTCCTTTAAACCATTGATATTTTTCTTCTTTATAAAGTAAATCATTGGCATCATTGATTTGATGCCCACCTTTAAGCAATACAGCACAATGATAATGATCTCCAATATATTTAGCTGCTTCTAACATTTCTTTTTCGTTATTGATTTTTAAACCTGATAATACTTCTGCTTCTGGAATATTTGGTGTTAAGACGGTTGCTAGTGGGAAAAGATTTTCTTTTAAAGTATCAATAGCTTCATCACTAATAAGTTTGGCACCACTTGTTGCCACCATCACAGGATCAACAACAATGTTTCGTGCATGATATTGTTTTAATTTTTCACTAATCGCTAAGATAACTTCTTTTTGTGAAACCATACCAATTTTAACGGCCATCGGATAAATATCTGTAAATACACTATCCATTTGACTTGCGACAAAAGAAGCATCCACATCATAAATCGCATCGACTCCTGTTGTATTTTGAGCCGTTAATGCAGCAATAACAGACATAGCATAAACACGATTTGCAAGCATTGTTTTTAAATCCGCTTGAATTCCTGCGCCACCACTACTATCACTTCCAGCAATAGTAAGACATGTTGGCATTTTATTAGAAACAATTCTTTGAATTTTATCTTTTAATAGGCTGCTTGCTTTTTGAATGTCTTCACTTCCAAAGATACTTGAAACAATCGCTACACCATCAAGATCAATTCCCATAAATTCTAAAACATTAACTTGATTGATTCCACCTATGGCAACTACAGGAATATCAACTTTTTGACAAATTTCATTTAATGTTTTCATCGAAACATCTTGTGCATCATTTTTTGTTTGTGTTGAAAAAATAGCACCTACACCTAAATAATCTGCACCATCTTCATAAGCTTTCTTTGCTTCTTTCATATTATGGGCAGAAACACCAATGATTTTATCTTCACCTAAAAGTTTTCTTGTTTCTTTTAAATCTAAATCATCTTGTCCAATATGAACACCATCTGCATCAATTTCTTTACATAACTTTACATCATCATTAATTAATAAAGGTACATGATATTTTTGACATACTTCTTGTACTTCTAAAGCTTCTTGCTTAAATTCTTCATGTGACATTTCTTTTTCTCTTATTTGTATCATCGTCGCACCACCAAGAATCGCTTCTTCTACTAATTCACAAAGTTTTCTTCCATTTAAATAATGTGAATCAGTTACACCATATAACAATAAATCTTTTTTATCTAACTTCATTATTCATCCTTCTTTCTTTGTATTCCTCTTTTATTTCCAAGGAAATAAAAAGAGAGTCCTGATGAACTCTGTTAACGTTTATTTTCCTACGTTGGCATTATCCAAATCAGGTTATGGGTCTAAGTCTATCCTTACTCTCAGCAAAAGCTCCCCGTTTCTTCTATTATAATTTTTATTTTAAAAATTGTCTATTTCTAATCATATTATTCTTCGTTTTGTTCAAACTATAAAAGGAGGTGTTTTCATGAAATTATGTATTACCGCAGGTAATTATCATATTTTTAAATTAATGATTAAAAATCATAAAGATTCTCGTATTCAATTAAAAAATATTCATCCTTTAGATTTTGATCTTGTTTTTGATGTTTATACATCTCTAGACCAAAAAACGGTTATTTCCATACTTAGCCATGAATTACGTTATTCCCCTTTTATGTATCTTTGTCCTGGTTTTAAGGTCATTCCTTTTAAAAAGAGAATTCCCCATGGTACCAAAGAACCAACTAAACCATTGAAACTTTCTTTTAATTGAATAATTTATATTAAAAAACAGTTTGAGATAAGTATCTATTTCAAACTGTTTCTTTTTTAATTAATAATTCTTAAAACATCGTCCTCATTTGTTACATTAAATATATTTAATGTAAGTTCATTTAGTTTTTCTAGCGATG
>OLNN01001055.1_pt1 | contig 24752 bp, 22 predicted proteins | sample 1672141 | NCBI WGS metagenome assembly OLNN01 (sample SAMEA3136652, study PRJEB25190) | human gut metagenome | biome: human gut; feature: human-associated habitat; material: faeces | place: Austria | collected 2013
TTTGCAGTATGTCATCAACAACGGCGAGCACGACGAGGGTATCGTTAGCGCCTGTGTGCCGATTTATGATTACACAAACGGTATGGTTGCGGGCATCAGTCTCGGTGCGGTGCGGGAGGCGTTTGAGCGCGCAGGTGAGACGCATGTATTGCAGATGGTGCAGGAGGCTGCGGCAGAGATTTCCCGGCTGCTTGGTTCCGGTCGCAGACGGTTTTGATTTTTCGGCAAATAATGAAACCGGTTTTCATTATTTGCACATTTTGTGAAAAATAGTTTTATCAGATAAAACTATTTGCAGTCTGTTTTTTATGACTTCTGAACAGCAATAAGAAAATGGAGGTTCGTATGTTTAAAGTAGTCGTTACAGATTATACGTATGAGAATTTGGACATTGAGCGAAAAATTCTCGCCAGACCCGATATTGAGTTGAAAGATTATCAATACCGGGACGCAGCGCACGTGAAGGAAATTACGGCGGACTGTGATGTCCTGGTCACGCAGTACGCGGACATCAACCGCGAAGTGATCGAGAATCTTGCGCACTGCAGGATGATTATCCGCTACGCCATCGGCGTAGACAATATCGATCTTGCCGCTGCCAGCGAGCGCGGCATTCCGGTCGTAAACGTTCCGGATTACGGCATTGATGAGGTCAGCACCTACGCAGTGACGCTGCTTCTGTGTGCGGCGCGGAAGATTCCGCAGACGATCGATATGATCCGCCGTGCCGAATGGAATTACGCAATCACAAAGCCCATGTACCGCACAGCGGGCAAGACGGTCGGTCTGATCGGCTTCGGACGCATCCCGCGCGCGGTGGCAAAAAAGCTCTCCGGCTTTGACATGCAGATTCTGGCTTACGATCCGTTCGTCTCTGAGGAAAGTGCGAAGGAGCTCGGCGTGAAGCTGGTGAGCTTTGAGGAGCTGGTATGCCAGAGTGACTACATCTCTGTCCACTGCCCGCTGACGGCGCAGACGCACCATATCGTCAATGAAGACGTGCTGCGTGCCATGAAGAAGACGGCGTTCCTGATCAACACCTCCCGCGGCGCGACCGTAGACACCGAAGCGCTCTATCATGCCTGCCGCGACGGCGAAATTGCAGGCGCAGCCATCGATGTGACCGAGCAGGAGCCGCTTCCTGCCGGCAGTCCCCTGCGAACGCTGAACAATCTCATTATCACGCCGCATATTGCCTGGTACACGGAAGAAGCGATTGCCACGCTCAAGGAAAAGCTTGCGCAGGAAATCATCCGTGTGTATGAGGGTGGGCAGCCGGTCAACATTGTCAACCGAAACAGTCTCAAAGGAATGGAAACGAAATGAAATATGCTGTAATTGACTGCGGCACGACCAACACCAGAGTCTACATTGTCGACCGCGAAGGAAAAATCATCGCTTCTGGCGAGCGGCGTGTCGGCGTGCGAAATACGTCCATGACCGGAAGCAAGGACACACTCCGCAACGGTCTGTGTGAGGCAATTGAGGAGGCGGCGGCGAACGCAAAGATTGCGCTGAAGGACATTTCCTTTGCCATCGCGTCCGGCATGATTACCTCGGAAATCGGTCTGATCGAGCTGCCGCATCTCATTGCGCCGGTCGGGCTGGAGGATCTGGCGGCGCATGCGGAGCTCGTATCCGGCAGGCAGCTGCTGCCGCTCGACATTCCCATCCTCTTTATCCGCGGCATCCGCAACAACTACGGCGAAAACGCGACGCTGCGTGAGATTCGGAATGTGGACTTCATGCGCGGCGAGGAAACGCAGATGGTCGGCATCATGGACGAATTTGATATCCATACGCCGACCAACGTGATTGTTCTCAGCAGCCACACCAAGCTGATTCATATCAATGCGGAGCAGAAGGTAACGGCAAGCCTGACCTCGATCAGCGGTCAGCTCTATGAAGCGGTCTGCTCTGCAACGATGGTCGGCAAGAGCCTGACAGAGGAGCAAAACGAGCAGAGCGGCGGCTATACCTTTGAAGAAATTGTCGCCATCGCGAAGGATGTGGTGGAAAATGTCGGTCTGGATCGCTGCTTCCTGATTCCCCGCTTCATGCAGGTGCTTCTGAAAACAGACTACAAAGAGCGGCGCGCATTTATCGACGCGGCAATCGCAATTGACGATCTGAAAATGCTGCAGGAATTCGAGCGCCAGAACAACCGCGCCGCACGCTATATCCTCTTCGGTCAGAAGTCGCGGTGCGATCTGTATGAGTCCCTGATTTCGCAGATGTATGCCGGACGTGTGCAGATCACAAAGCTCTCTGACAAGGAAATTCTGAGTGAGCTGACCGTCAAGGGCGCCATCAAAATTGCAAACGAATATACAAAAACCAGAGCATGAGAAAGGAAGGATTGCTATGTTCCGAATGAAAGGTGTTATTCCGCCCGTTGTCACGCCGTTCCAGAAAAACGGCGAGGTGGATTATGAGGGAGTCCGGAAGCTCGCGGCATTTCTGAAGAAAAATGTCGACGGCATGTTCATCACAGGCTCCTACGGAAGCTGCGCGCTTCTGACAATGGAAGAGCGCAAAAAAATCGTCGAAACGACGCTCGATGAAGTCGCAGGCGAGATTCCCGTTGTCGTCCATGTCGGCACGGCAGACGGTCTGAGCGCAGCGAAGCTTGCCAAGCACGCGGTGGAAGCCGGCGCGCAGGCGGTTTCCGCAGTCGGTCCCTACTATTATAAACATAACAACGACAGTATCTGCGAGTATTACTCGCACATTGTCAAGGCTGTGGACGGCAAGGTTCCGGTTTATGTCTATAACAATGCGTCGTTCCAGGGCTATACGATGTCGCTCAAGCTTCTGCAGCGTCTGAAGACGGAGATTGGCGTCAACGGCGTGAAGGACGCGACATTTGATATTCTGGCGCATGCCAGCTATCAGCGCGTACTCAAAGACGAGACCTTTGACGTTGCGCTCGGCACCGAAGCAATGTGGCTTTCCGCCTGCGTACTCGGCTGCGAGGCATATATTCCGGGCATCGGCAACGCGCTGCCGGAAATCTGCCATCAGATGTATGTCGAGGGCATGAACAAGGAGTTTGACAAGCTGCGCGAAACGCAGTTCCGCGTCAACGAAATCCGCGACATCATGTATCTGGCAAAATCCACGCAGCTGGCGGTCTACGCCATGCTCGAGCTGCGCGATATCATCAAGGCATATCCCCGCAGCCCGTTTATCCCCGCAACGGAAGAAGAAAAGGCGCAGATCAAGGCGCGTCTGAAGGAACTGTCTGTTATCTGATTGCAGCATCAAGAAACAGTTCAAATAAGAAAAGGAGAGTTACCGATGAAAAGATTTGTTTCCATGCTTCTCGCGCTGCTTTTGGTGTTCACCTGCGCCGCATGCAGCAGCACCAAGACAGAACAAACCAGCGACTCTGCGAAAACCACCGCTGAAACCGCAGCCACCGAAACCGAAGCTTCCGCAGGCAATACTGCCGCAAGCACCGATCCCATCCGCATCGGCGTTTCCGCCGCAATCACCGGCGCGGCGCCGCTCGACGGCGAGCGCTCCGTGCAGGGCATCAAGATGGCTGTCAGCGAAATCAACGCTGCCGGCGGCGTGCTCGGTCGCCCGCTCGAGATCGTTGTGGAGGACGACGCGAACGACTCTGCAACGGCTGTGAACGTTGTCAACAAGCTCGTGAGCGACCAGTCGATCGTCGCGTTGCTGGGTCCGCACAGAAGTGCGAACGCCATGGCGGTGGAAGGCATTGTCGCGCAGGCAGAAATCCCCTACCTGACCGGCGCTTCTTCGCCCAGCCTCGTCGAAAAGGTCTCCAACCCGTGGCTCTTCCGAATCAGAGGCTCTGACTCCTTTGTGGGTCAGATCATCGGCAAGTTTGCCATCGAAAACGTCGGCGCAACCAAATTCGGCGTGATCTACAACAACGACGACTACGGTGTCGGCGGCAGAGACGTTGTTGTGAAGTACCTGACCGACGCCGGCTATGAACCGCTGGTCGTCGAAGGTCACAACACGAACGATACCGACATGTCCGGTGCAGTCACGAAGTGCATCAACGCCGGCATCGACTGCCTGATCGTTTACACGCACGACCCCGAAGCAGCCATTCTGACCCGTCAGATGAACGAAATGGGTCTGGATGTGCCCATCGTCGGTCCGACGACCTTCTCGCTGCCTACCTATCTGAGCCTTGTTACGGCAGAAGAGACCGAAGGCTTCTACAGTGTCGCCGACTTCGTCGCCGATAACCCTGACGAGCTGGTGCAGAAGTTCTACAATTCGTTTGTCGAGGCCTACGATGTAGAACCTGACCTCTTTGCTGCGGCTTATTACAACGGCGTCTACATCCTTGCCGATGCGATCACCCGCGCCGGCGCAGCTGACCGCGCCAGCATCCAGAAGGCGCTGCTGGAAACCAAGGATCTGCCGTCCGTTTATGGCACGCTGTATTCCAACGAACACGGCGAGCTGGTTCACAGCGCGGTTGTCTGCGAAATCGTAGATAACCAGCCGCACTGGTCTGCAACCGTATACGAATAAGAAACCTGTGGGCGCGCCGCGTCGGTTGTGGTGCGCCCACACCTTTTCAAACGGAAACAAACTCCTGATATGGAATTGATTTGAACCTGAAACAGGCAAAAGGGGCATTGCAATGGTAACATTCTTACAGTTACTGGTCAGCGGCATCGGCATGGGGTGTATCTACTGCATGGTCGCGATTGAGTATACGCTGATCTGGAACGCAAGTGGTCTTGTAAATTTCGGCCACGAAAAATTCATCATGCTTGGCGCCTATATCTTTGCCGGAACGCTGATGCTCAAGCTGGGTGTTCCGAGCGGCGCAGCAATTTTAATCACGATTCTCATCATGTTCTTGTTTGGCGCGCTGACTGCCGTCGGCGTGTTCAACCCGCTCAGCCGCCTGAACTCCAACATTTTTGCAGTCATGGGCACGCTGATGCTTTCCGAGGTTCTGAATGAAGCAGCCAGACTGATCTGGGGACCCGCACCGTTCAACCTGCCCGATTTTATCAAGGGCTCTTATAATGTGGGCGGCGTCTCCATCCCGAAGGTCTACGCCGTCATTGTGGTTGTGTCGATGCTGCTTCTGGTATCCATCCATCTGATGTTCAAGATGACGAAGGTCGGCCGTGCGATGCGCTGCGTGGCGCAGGACAAGAAGGCTGCGGCGCTGATGGGCATCAACGTCAACGCAAATATTATGCTAACCGTCGGTCTGAGCGCCGCGATCTGCTGCATCATCGGCATTCTGATTATCCCGATTCTGAACGTGAAGCTGACGATGGCGTCCGTCATTGCGCTCAAGGGCTTCTCCGCCGGTATTGTGGGCGGCTTCGGCTCGATTCCGGGCGCAATTGTCGGCGGTCTGCTCATCGGTATCGTCGAAAGCCTATATACGGGCGTGGGACCTTCCGTTTACCGGGACGTCGTCGCATTCGTGCTTCTGATTGGCTTCCTGCTTGTCAAGCCGGAGGGCATTCTGAAAAAGAAAACCGTCAATCGTTAGGAGGCCGCAGAGATGAAAAAATATAAAGTTCTTTGGATTTTTCTGACCTGTGCGGCGCTTGCGCTGGCGTCTTTGCTGGTGCAGAACAATTATCTGATTATTCTGGCAGACCAGATCATCATCAGCATCATTGTACTGATGGGTCTGAACTTTGTGACCGGCATGATGGGACAGATGAACCTCGGTACCGCCGGCATTATGGCGCTCGGCGCGTATACGAGCGCCCTGCTGTGTACGAAGCTTTCTATGTCTTCGTGGCTTTCGCTGCTGTTTGTCATCCTGATGGGCATTGCCATCGGCATTATCATCGGCTATCCGAGCCTTCGCATCAAGGGCATCTATCTGGCGCTGACGACGCTCGGCTTTTCCGAGATCGTCCGCATCCTCGTGACGAACCTGATGGATCTGACAGGCGGTCCCAGCGGCGTGCGCGCGATTCCGGGCTTCACGTTCTTCGGTCTGCAAATTAACAGCGCGCACAGCTATCTGTTCCTGTTCATGGCAATCCTGTTTGTGCTGCTGGTTCTGACTGTCTACATTACAAACTCCAAATGGGGCAGGGCTATCAAGGCCGTCGCCAACAACGAGCTTGCAGTGGAGGCGTGCGGCATCCGCCTTTCTACGGTGAAGGTCTTTGCCTTTACGCTCTGCTGTGTGTACGGCTGCATCGGAGGTGCGCTGTACGCGCATCTGATCGGCTACATCAGCCCGTCGGACTTTTCCATGAAGCTCACCATCAAGTATCTGATGATGCTGATGGTCGGCGGCATCGGCAGCACGGGCGGCAATGTGCTCGGCGCGGTGCTCGTGACGCTGCTTCCGGAGCTGTTGCGCAAATTCGATAACTACTACTGGCTGATTTTCTCCGCGTTCATGCTCATAATGGCGATTTTCAATCCCTATGGGCTGCTCGAAATCGTCCAAAAAATCACCCGGTACTTCCGCGATAAAACAGGAAAGAAGGCTGAGAAAAATGGCTGATGTGATGACAATTCAGGGTTTGACCAAAAACTTCGGCGGTCTTTGCGCCGTAGACCATTTTTCCATGTCCATCACCGACGACTCCATCCATGCGCTGATCGGTCCGAACGGCTCCGGCAAGACGACGACCATCAACATGATCAGCGGCGTTATTCCTGCGGACAGCGGCTCCATCGTCTACAAAGGGACCGAGGTTTCCGGCAGAAGCACGGACAGCCTCGCAAAGATGGGCATCATCCGCACCTTTCAGAACATCAAGCTCTTTACGTCCATGAGTGCGTTGGAAAATACAATGGTCGGCGGTCACAGCTTTACCGGAAATACCATGGCGAAAAGCCTTCTCGACGTGCGCGCACATTTCCGCGAGGAAAAGCTTCTGAAAGAAGCGGCAGAGGAAGCGATGGAATATGTCGGACTCTACAGCGTCCGAAATGAAAACGTCCGGAATCTTCCGTACGGCAAGCAGAAGATGCTCGAGCTGGCGCGCGCGCTGATGTCGAAGCCGCAGCTGCTGCTGCTTGACGAGCCGGCGGCGGGGCTGAATCCGACCGAACGTATGGAACTGATGCAGATTTTGCAGAAAATCTTTGAAAGCGGCATCAAGCTGTTTCTTGTCGAGCACAACATGGACGTCGTGATGAACCTGTGCCACAAAATCACGGTTTTGTCGTTCGGCGTGAAAATTGCGGAGGGTACGCCGTCTGAGGTGCAGGAGGACCCGGTCGTCATCAAAGCCTACCTCGGCGAGCGCTACAAGAAGATTTAAGGAGGGGTACAGATGTTAGACGTAAAGAATATCAGCGTATATTACGACAAAGTCTGTGCGCTCAGCAATATTTCCTTCCATGTGGACGAGAGTGAGATTGTCTCCGTCATCGGCGCAAACGGCGCGGGCAAAACGACGCTCATGTCGTCCATCACCGGTCTTGTCCACGCCGCTTCCGGAACCATCACGTTTGACGGCAGGGATATCACCAAAATGCAGCCGCACAAAATTGTCCGGCACGGCATCACCTATGTTCCGGAAGGGCGGCTGATTTTCCCGGAGCTTACCGTCTATGAAAACCTTCTGATGGGCGCGTATTCCTGCAAATACAGCAAACAGGAGCTCGATCAGCTGCTCGAAGAGCAGTATACGCTTTTCCCAAAGCTCAAGCAGCGCCTCAATCAGAACGGCGGTTCCCTTTCCGGCGGCGAGCAGCAGATGCTTGCCATCTCGCGCGGTCTGATGTCGAGCCCGAAGCTTCTGATGCTCGACGAGCCGTCGCTCGGTCTGGCGCCCATCATCGTCGAGGATATTTTCAAAACGATTCTGCATATCCGGGAAATGAAGAAAATCCCGATTGTTCTGGTCGAGCAGAATGCATTTATGGCGCTCGACGCCAGCGACCGCGCATATGTGCTAGAGCTTGGAACCATGCGCATGGAGGGTCGGGCAAAAGAGCTGATGGAAAGCCCCGAAATCAAAAAAGCATACCTGGGAGGCTGAGACGATGTTTATTCCGTTCCCACCGTCTGAAATCCGGATTCTCGGCATGGAGAACATCACGATTCCGAAACTCTACCGAATCCGGCAGGATTATACGGACAACGCGCTGGAGCATCCGGAACGTGAACTGGAACAAGTACTTTCCAGAATACTCACCGGAAAGAATTTGCGGAGGAAGCGGATTGCGGTAACCGCAGGTAGCCGCGGCGTTCCGGGCTATGCGGCGCTTCTGCGGGAAATCTGCCGGACGCTGCGCGCCTTTGGCGCGCAGCCCTTCGTTGTTCCTGCCATGGGAAGCCACGGCGGGGCGACGGCGGAGGGGCAGCGGCAGCTTCTCGCGGGCTACGGAATCCGGGAGGAGACCATCGGCGCGCCAATCGAGTCATCCATGCAGACCGTACAATATGGGAAGCTCGGTGACGTTCCGCTGCTGTGCGACAAGCTCGCGTTCGAGGCGGACGGGATTCTTCTTTTCAATAAGGTCAAGCCGCACACGGATTTTCGCGGCGAGGTAGAGAGCGGTCTTTGCAAGATGGCAGCCATCGGTCTTGGCAAACATGCAGGCGCATCCGTGTTTCACCAGCAGGGATTTTCCCGGTTTGCGGCGCTGATTCCGCAGGTGGCGCAATCCCTGATCGCAACCGGAAAGGTTCTTGGCGGCGTCGGCATTGTGCAGAACGCCTATGATCAGATCTGCGCAGTCGACGCGGCGGAAGCCTCCGGCGTACTTGCGCTCGACAAGCGTCTTCAGACAATCGCAAAAGAGAATATTCCAAGCTTCAAATGTCCGGAACTTGACGTTCTGGTGATCGAGCAGATCGGAAAAAATATCAGCGGCTCCGGATTTGATCCGAACATTGTCGGCAGAACCTATACCCATGACCCCGGCTTCGACGGAATTTTGAACCTGCAAAAGCTCGTGATCTGCAGCGTCTCGCCGGAAAGCGAACGCAACGGTGTCGGCATTGCGCTCTCAGACGTATCGACCAGACGATGCCTTGAAAGCATCGACTGGTCGGTACTTTGGACAAACTCGGTGACCTCGACGGAGCTGGCGAACGGGCGGATTCCCATTTACATGAACTCGGACAAGGACGCAATCCTTCTCGCCATCCGGACCTGTAACCACGTGGATGCTTCCGAGCTGAAGCTTGCCAAAATCCGCAATACACTCTGCATGCAGGAAATCGAGGTTTCCGAGGCGCTTTACCGACAGCTTATCACACGCAGCGACGTTTCTCTCGTCGAAGGACCGTATGAAATGCGCTTTGACAGCGCTGGGAATTTTCCAGGGCTGTTCTGAGAGGAGATACCGGAAAGCGTCCGGCAGCAGGATGCAGCTGCGCTGGCTGAAAAAGGGCGCAAACCGCAGCCCCCTAGCTGTGCAGGTCAACGCCATTGTCCAGCAGCATGGTCAGCTCGTCGTTTTCCGCCTGATCGCCCAGCACCTCGTGCACCCAGTCGTATTCCGGGAAGATCGTGGTGACGATCTTGAGCGATTTCTCCGGTGCTTTCTCGGCTGCTGGTTCGGCGTTCACATCTGTATTTGCGGATGCAGCCGGTTCGGTTTCGGGATTTGTATCGTTGTTCGTCTGCTCAGACGCGCAGCCAGCAAGAACGCTTGCCAGCATCAAAAGCGCCAGAAGCAGCGCAAAAATCTTTTTGGTTGATTGCATAATGAAGTTGGACACCTAAGAAAAAATCCATAGTGATTGCCCTCCCTTGGAAGATGTTGTGTGCCAACTTCATTCTACCATGTGCGGAAAATCACTATGGATTTTTTCTTAGGGTGTATCTGAAAACAGCGATCAGATGTGCAAAATGCCGAAAGCGACGCAGATCGCGGCGACCATAACAAAAGCGAGGAAGGAGTCGTCACGCTTGTCATAGCGTGTCTCAGCACGGCGAAATTCCTTGAGGCGATTGAAGAAACGCACTATTACATTCCGCCGTTTATACGTCTCTTTATCAAATGGTCATGGCTGCTTTGTGTTCACTTTCGGCGGGATCGTATAGCGGGCGGACTGGTCATGCAGATAGGTTCGGATCTCTTTTGTGCCATAGGCTTTATCGGCAAGAATATCGCAGTCCTTCAGATCCGGAAGCAGCTTCAGCAAAGGAACTGCCTCCGTACAATCATCAACATTTCCGGCAGACAGCAAAAAAGCCACAGGCCGCAGGTCTTTTCCGATAATGGCATGAATTTTCGTGTTCAGACCTCCGCGTGTTTTGCCGATGCTGCTTGAGGTCTGATTTTTGCTCGCTTTCTTATTCCACGGCCTGCCTGCACGGATGCTTTGATCGACGTTGAATCCATGCTCAGATCCGCACCTGTGCTCGAGGCTGCGCAGAGCTCGAAAATCTTCTTCAGGGTTCCATCGTCCCGCCAGCGGCAGAAGCAGCTGTACACCGTCTGATGTGGGCCGAATCTCGCCGGAAGATCGCTCCAGCGCGCACCGCTGCGGGCAAGCCACATGATGCCATTGAGATGCGCGCGAACATCTTTCTGCGGACGGCCGGTATGCGAGATCGGGATAAGCGGTCGGATCAGTTCCCATTCCTTATCGGTAAGTTCATAACGACGGGCTTTCCTGCCTGTCACTTCTTTCTGCCCTTGTCTTACCACTTATTTGTGTCTTTTTCTTGTACGTTTCGCTATTTTTGACTTTTCAGATACACCCTAGGTGTCCAACTTCATTATGCAATCAACCTTTAATTTTGATGTGCTTATCGGCTTCATACAGCTGAACGAAAAATAGATACAAAAGTCCGAAATATAGGACAGCAAAAGTGCTACAATGATCTTAGAAAACGCAGGAGGTCATTAGCATGGCACAAGCAGAGAGCATCACGTTTGAAGAATTTCGCACTCGTTTCAGCACGGAAGACGCCTGCCGGACAGAATTATTTCGGCTTCGGTTTCCGAACGGCTTTGTCTGCCCGAAATGCGGCTGTACGGAATATTACCCTGTTCGCGGACGGAACACGTTCCAGTGCCGCTCCTGCCGACACCAGATCTCCGTCACCGCGGGAACCGTTATGCACCGCACGCATCTGCCGTTGACGGTCTGGTTCTGGGCGCTCTATCTCTGTGCCACGGACAAGCGCGGCATTTCCGCTGTTCAGCTGAGTCGCACGCTGGGCATCTGCTATGAGTCGGCGTGGTATCTTCTGCACCGGATTCGCTCCGCCATGTGGAAAAGAGACGGAAAGTACGAACTTTCTGGAATTGTTGAGGTGGACGACGGCTACGTAGGCGGAGCAACGCGAAACGGCAAACGTGCTCTCGGGACGGACAAGGCGAAGATCGTGGTAGCGCTGTCAAAAACGGAAAATGGCGCGGCTTTGTTCACGCGGATGCAGGTCATGGAAGACGTCACGAGCAAAACACTTCAGCAAGTCGTTGGCAAAACTGTTGCGACAGGTGCAAAAATCGAATGCGACGGCTACAGAAGCTATAAGAACCTGTCTGGCGTGGAGCTGGACGCGAAAAAGTATGAACCTGGCGACCTGCACTGGCTGCACAAAGCCATCAGCAACCTGAAAGCGTTCCTGCTGGGAACTTACCACGGTCGCTGCACACAGCTTCAGTCCTATTTGGACGAGTTCTGCTTCCGCTTCAATCGCCGAAAAACCGGCGATCAGATCTTCTTGTGCCTGGCAAGATCCGTCGCTGCATCTTGTGCCCGGCTGCATTAAGCCGATAAGCACAATTCTCTATACTTTCAGTCATGGATTGCGTCGTATTGGGATTGATGATTTTGATCTTCACAATTTTCCCTCCTCTTGGTCCAAAGCCTGAACCATCTCCATCAGCAGCTCAGCTCCCTGGTACAAGTCCTCAGGAGCGCTGTATTCTCGGACAGAGTGGCTAATCCCGTCTTTGCTGGGAATGAACAGAAGCATGGAGGGCACCGCTTTTCCCCAATTCATCAGATCGTGTCCTGCACCGCTGAACATTCTGCGAAAACGGATACCGCGGTTGCGGCACAGTGTCTCGCTCAGCTTTATCAGCTTAGAACTGCACTGGGTAGGCGACTGGCGAATATATTCTTCGCCTACCAGCTCCGGGTGCGCTTTCAGCACGGAGTCAATGACCTGATCCATGGGCTCCATCGTTGGGTTACGCAGTTCCACAATAAACTCCACCTTGCCCGGAATCACATTGACCGCTCCTGGGAACACCTGAAGGGTTCCTACAGTGCAGACCATATCCGGCGAAGCGGCCTCAGTCCGTTCCATAAGCTGGGTAATGATCCGGCAGGCTTTCACCAGCGCGTCATCCCGCAGATGCATGGGTGTGCTGCCTGCATGATTGGCACAGCCGGAAACCGTCATGTGATAGCGCACGATGCCCACAATACCATCAACCACGCCTATTTGCATCCTTTCAGCTTCTAATACCCCGCCCTGCTCAATATGTAACTCCAAGTAACACTGATATTGGGTCAGATCTCTTCGGCAGGCGCCGACCTGCTCCATTGTAAGTCCGTGGAGGGCCAGATTTGGCCGCATAGCTTCATCAATCTCTCCGCCGGTAAATGCCTTACTTCCAAAAGTTCCGCCAATGACATTGCCCTCCTCCTCGGTAAATGCAATCACCTGGATGGGATGCCGATTTTGATATCCCAACTCCTTAAGGCGCTGCACACACTCGATTCCGGACAACACACCATAGGTTCCGTCGTAAATCCCGCCCCCCGGCACCGTATCGATGTGGGATCCAATGCAAATGATCTCTCCCTGACCAGGAAGCGTACCGATCAGATTCCCTACAGGATCGACGGATGTTTGAAGTCCTGCCTGTTCCATGCACTGTTGAACATAGATTCGTCCTTCGTCATAGGCAGGGGTATACGGCAATCGTGTGGTTCCTTCTTTCGGCACAAAACCGATTCGCCCAAGTCGGGTCAAATGATCATATAAGCGGGTGCCGTTGATCATACTCATGCGGGGTCCCCCTCAGTCTCATGGGATCTGACAAACTCCTCCAGTTCCTGCAGTCCCTGCTCCAGGCACTGCATGGATGTCGCATAGGACAGACGGATATATCCCTCGCCAAATTCGCCAAAGGCCGTACCGGGTACCACTACCACCTGTCGTTCTTCCAGCAGCTTCATGGCAAACTCTTCACAAGGCATACCCAGTTGACTGATGTCAATAAATGCGTAGAAAGTCCCATCCGGAGCATGGCAGGACAAACCAGGGATCTCAGATATCCGCCTCATCACATAGTCCCGGCGCAGGCGATACTGCTCCACCATATACTTCAAGTGGTCTTGTGGACCTTCCAAAGCTTCAATAGCCGCGACCTGGCAGGGAGTGGCCGCACAAGCACTGACATTTTCCTGCAGCTTGACCATATTCCGGATCACATTTTCCGGTCCAGCAGCATAACCGATACGCCAACCGGTCATCGCATAGGTTTTGGAAAGGCTGTCAATAACCAGGGTCCGTTCTTTCATTCCAGGCAGAGCAGCAAAGCTTGTATAAGTCCTTCCATCAAAGAGGATGTGCTTATACACCTCATCAGCCAAGATCACCAAGTCCTGCTTCTGGGCCAATTCGGCCAGTTGGAGCAGCGTTTCAGTGCTGGCTACAGCTCCTGTGGGGTTGCATGGGCTGTTTAGAATAATGGCCTTTGTCTTATCGGTAACAGCTTCGGCAATAGCGGATACATCCAAATCAAATCCCCGTTGTGCGTTGGTTTTCACCGACACCGGCACGCCGCCGCACATCCGAATCTGTTGGATATAATTAGTCCAGCAGGGTTCGTTGACGATAACCTCATCCCCAGAATTCAGCAGCACTTTCAGCGCCAAAAACAAGGCTCCCATGGCTCCAGGCGTCACCACAATTTGGCTTGCAGGCTCGTAAGAGAGTCCCTCTGTGCGATGGAGATACTCTGCAATCGCCTGGCGCAGAGCCAGCAGCCCTGCATTTTCTGAATACTTGGTCTTTCCTTCCCGAATGGCCCTGCACCCAGCCTCCACTACGTTCGGCGAGGCAGTAAAATCCGGCTCTCCCAGTGTAAAACTAATTACATGATCGTACTCCAGCGCCTTATTGAACATTTTTCGAATCTTGGAGGGTTGGATCTGCTGAGTGTTATCTGAAATTTGAATCATATAGGTGACTCCTTTCTACTCCGATTCTTCCGTTCCCTTAATATAAATCCGTCTGGTCCCGCATGCCAAGATATGCCATTGTCCATACCTCGCTTTCTTCTCTTTGGGGATGTTCGCCGGCCCGGGGCCGGGCCATGCTTTCGTGAAATTTACCCGCAAACCGGAAAAGGCTGCTGCACCGGTTCCGGCGCAACAGCCTTCGTGTTTTAGCCGAACATCGCGCCCCAGTTCATCAGTGCGGCGACTGCGATAAAGACCCAGCCCGCTACCGTTTCGATCAGGATGAACTTCCAGGCCCACTTTGCCCACTTCTGCCAGGGAATCCGGCCGATGGCCAGCGCGGCCATGAGCGTTCCGGAATGCGGATAGATCATATTCGTAAATCCGTCACCCAGCTGATAGGCCAGAATTGCCGTCTGCTGCGTCATACCCAGAACCGAAGCCGTCGGCCCGAGAATCGGCATCACCGTTGCAGCCTGGCCGGAACCGGAAATGATGAAGAAGTTGACGAAGATGTTGATGATATTCATAAAGACGCCTGCCAGCGCCACCGGCATGTTGTTCAGCAGCGAGCACAGCGCATGCACGCAGGTGTAAATGATGTTGCCCTTCGTCAGCACAACACCGATGGAGGCCGCCATACCGATCAGCAGTGCGCCGAAGGCCATATCCGTGCAGCCTTCCACAAAGTACTTTGCAATCTCATTGGGCGTATAGCCATATACCGCGCCGGCGAGAATGCCCGCAATCAGGAAGATGCCGCAAAGGACCATAATCGTGCAGACGCCCTTGACAACGGTATAGAAAATGGCGACGAACGCGGCAAAGAAAATGACCAGCACAAGGATTCTGCGGAGCGTCACTTCCGGAAGCGCGACGTCTTCGGCCTGCTTGACAACCTCTTCGTCGCCGTATACAACGCTTCTCGTCGGGTCGCTCTGGACCTTCTTGATGTAGTGAATGATGTAAATAGTCGTGATGATCCACAGCACGCCGACGCAGATGAGGCGGTAGCCGTAGCCGGAATAGAGCGGCAGGCCGACAATGGTCTGGGCCGTCGCCGTTGTCGAGGTGCCGAATGGCGCAAGCGAGAAGCCTGCGCTCATGCCCAGAATCACCATCGCCGTACCGGCAACCGCATCTGCACCCAGCGCAAGACCGATCATAATGCCCAGCGAAACAAATGCGATGACCTGCTCGGCAATGCCCATCGAACCGATAACAACAAACGGCAGCATGAAGAGCGGAACGGCAATGTACAGCCGCTTGCGGCAAAGCGAGGCAAACTTACCGATTGTCGATTCCAGCGAATGTGTGTGGTTGATGATGTTGATTGCGCCTGTGATGATAAATGTTGCAATGATCAGCGACGCCTGCTTGACCATGCCTTCGGGAATCGACAGAACCATTTCCCACAGGCTGACCGGCGTGCGCTCGATGTAATGGAAGGTTGCCGGGTCGACAACACTTTTTCCGTTGACCTCAATGAAGTCATAGGTGCCCGCGGGAATCACCCACGTCAGAATCGTTGCCAGCAGCAAGATGGCAAAGATGATGACGTAGACGTGTGGCATTTTAAATCCTTTTTTCGCAGTTTTCTCTTTTTTCACTTTTTTTCTCCCTTCAGTTCATATTTTCCAGAACATATTGTACGAAGACCTCGCTGCCCTTCCGCAGCGCCGACTCCTCGATACAAAACACATTGCTGTGCAGGGGCGCGGTAATACCCGCAGCCTTATTGCCCGTGCCGAGCTGTACCAGCGCGCCGGGAACATCCTGCAGATAATGAGAAAAGTCCTCTGAATACATCTTCGGGGAGAGCGGATGGGCATTGCCCTCTCCCAGTACCGTGGCCGCCGCACGGGCCATATGCTCCGTGGCCTCCGGCGTATTGATCACGGGGTAGGAGCTGATATGGTCGGTAAAGCGGACCTCGCCGTCCAGCTCCTGCGCGGCATTGCAGCAGATCTGTTTGATTCTGGCATCAATTTTCTCGTTGACGGCCAGATCATAGAACCGGACGGAAATCAGCATCTTTGCATAATCCGGAATCGCGTTGTGAACGTGTCCTGCCTGCAAAGAAGAGATCGACAGCACATGCTGGCAGAACGGGTCCATTTCGCGGCATTTCATCAGATAAATATTGTTGTATGCCTTGACGGCCATAGCCAGCGCGTCACAGCCATTCTGCGGCATGGTCGCGTGGGCACTTTTGCCGATAAATTCAATCGTATAGGGATGGCAGCCCGCCTCGAACGGGCCGGCGCAGAAGCCGAGTTCTCCGCATTGCAGTGCATTTTCAACGTGGATCGCTACGATTTCATCCACACCTTCCAGAACGCCGTTGTCAATGAGTACCTGCGCGCCGCTCACATCACACTCTTCGCTGGGCTGGAAAATCAGCCGCACCCGGCAGGTAAGCGAAGCTTCGGCGCGCTTGAGCGCGCGCGCCGCACCGAGGAGCATCGCCGTATGTGCATCGTGGCCGCAAGCGTGCATCTTGCCGGGAACCTCGGAGGCGTAGGGCAGGCCGGTCTGCTCCTGAATCGGCAGCGCATCCATATCGGCGCGCAGCGCAAGAAGCTTTTTCCCACTGCCAAGGTCGCAGACGACAGAGCCTTTGCCATACTGCTCTGTCCATGTAAGGCCGAGCTTCGTCAACTCCCGCTCCACCAGCGCAACCGTTACCGGCAGGTCAAACCCTTCTTCCGGATGGCGGTGAATTTCCCGCCGCATGGAAATGATGTACGCCTCGTCCTCCGGACGGAAAAATTCCTTTACAAGCATCTGTTTTTCCTCCCCTTCTCAGAATCCAAGCGTTTTCATATACTGTGCAATTCGCCGTGTACCTTCGCGGATGTTTTCCATGGATGTGGCAAACGACAGCCGGACATAGCGTTTTCCGCTTTCACCGAATGCCTCGCCGGGAACAACGATCACGCGGACCTTTTGCAGCAGATCCCTTGCAAACGTCTCCGCGTCCATTCCGGCTGCACTGATATCCACGAAGGCATAAAAGGCACCCTGCGGGGCAAAGCATGTCAGTCCATTGATCTTCGAGAACGCATCGAGTATGTAAGCGCGTCTCTGGCTGTAGGTTTCCAGCATCTCAGCCACAGGCGCCTGCGAACCGGTCAGTGCGGCGAGCGCACCGTACTGCGCCGCCGTATTGACGCAGGCCGCAACGTTTTCCTGTAGTTTCACCATCTGAGAAATGATGTGCTGCGGGCCGAGTGCATAGCCGACGCGCCAGCCCGTCATGGCGTAGGTCTTGGAAAAGCTGTTTACAATGATCGTGCGCTCCTTCATACCGGGAAGCGCCGCGATGCTGGTGAAAGTGTTGCCCTCATAGAGTAGCTCACTGTAGACCTCGTCGGAAATGACATACAGATCATGCCGGACGGCAATCTCCGCCAGCTGCTCCAACGCTTTTCTCCCGGCAATGCCGCCGGTGGGGTTCGCCGGTGAGTTGACCAGAAAGCCCTTGGTTTCCGGCGTAATTGCCTTCTCCAGCGCTTCCGGCGCAAACGTAAAATCATGTGCTGCATCCACCGGCACAAACACCGGTCTGGCCGAGCAGATTTCAATCTGCCGGGAATAGTTTGTCCAGCAGGGGTCGCTGAGGAGAAATGCATCGCCGGGATTCAGGAGCGTGAGCATCGTCAAAAGCAGCGCTTCCATGCCGCCGGCCGTGGCGATGATCTCTGTTTCCGGACTATAATGCAGACCGCGCGAACGGACATAGTATTCAGAAATGGCCTCCCGGAGCGGAAGGATGCCGGCATTCGGCGTATAATGGTGCTTTCCGGTCCGCAGCGCTTCGACTGCGGCATCCACCACATGCGCCGGCGTATTGAAATCTGGTTCGCCGACGGTAAAACTGACGACATCTTCCATGCCGTCGGCCAGATTGAACATTTTCCGGATCGGGGACGGCTGTACAATTTTCGCTACATTTGAGATTTCCTTCATCAAAATTATCCTCCAGAATTCGGCCCCTCTGCGGATACGTTCAGGTCGGCAGGGGTCCCGTTGTATGTTTGTGCTCCATGAGCGCAAAGATCGTGTGACTTTTGGAAACGCATTTCTTTTCTTTCAATGCAAGCAGAACACTCTCAAGCTCTTCAATGTCTTTGGCATACAGCTCCAGCAGATAATCATACTCGCCTGTAATGGCATAGCAGCTGACAATATTCCGGCTTTTTTCTATGAATGCAAAAAGCTCATCTACCTTGGAATACTGGTCCACAACGAGCATGATAAAAGCCTGCACGGATTTGTCGATCTTTCTGGGGTCGATCTGCACGGTGAATTTCTCGATGATACCACTTTCGCGCAGTCGGGCAATGCGTTTGTTGACCGCCGGGATTGACAGATTGACCTCTTTTGAAATGTCCGTTGCCGAGCATCGGGCGTCCTCCGTCAGAATTTCCAGCAAGCGTTTGTCGATCGCGTCCATAAGGTTCCTCCTTTAATTTTGGAGGTTTATTTTGTTCCTTTCAGCCGGGCCGGCGCCGTTGTCTTTCCTCACGCTCGCCTCATCTTGTAGCAATTTTACTTGAAAAAATTCGTATTTTCAAGTATTTTTGTACATTTTGAACAAATATAAACCATTTTTGTTGATATAATTAAATATTACTCCATCATACTCGTAATTTAAAGTGCAGACTTAAAATTCTAAAGTTATCTTTTCACTTTCTTTTTGCTTTCAAATAGATTTCGCCGTTTATATTAAAATTCAAACATTTTATCAGGCAGAGTGATCCACATAATGCGGCTGTCCCGAAGCAAACCCGTGCCGCTGCGGCGGAAGGTTAAAATCTTTGGCGTGTGGTCTTTTTTCCTGACTTCTTTTCAGGTGTAATAGAGTACCAGGAGGAAAAGCCCGGTCAGCAAATTGAAGACAACAGAGGAAAAGCCAATCAGGAAGATAAGCAGCCATTGAAAAACGGTCACGATCAGTATGATTGGAAATATCATTATTTTTCCTATGATTCTACCGTAAAGACCCGGAGGACAAGACAAAGTGGGGCGTGGATGAAGCGGCGGCATTGGTGGTCAAGCGCATTTTCAAGCTGTGCATGGAAGGGCGAGGCCCGATGCAGATTGCAAAGCTCTTGCAGGAGGAAAAGGTTCTGAATCCCACCGCATATAAGCGGCAGATCGGCATCAAGACTCCAAGTCCGGAAACCGTTGATCCCTACCATTGGAATACCAACACGGTCGTTCACATTCTGGAACGGCGGGAATACACAGGATGCACCGTCAATTTCAAGACCTATACCAATTCTATTTGGGATAAGAAACAGAGGGAAACGCCCGTTGAAAAGCAGGCAGTTTTCTACAATACCCACCCGGCGATCATTGAGCAGGAGGTCTTTGACAAGGTGCAGGAAATTCGCCAGCAGCGTCACCGCAGGACAAAGACGGGCAAGAGCAGTCTGTTTTCTGGTATGGTCTACTGCGCTGATTGTGGAGCAAAAATGCGCTACTGCACCACCAACTACTTTGAAAAGCGGCAGGATCATTTTGTATGCGCCAACTACCGCAGCAATACGGGAAGTTGTTCGGCACACTTTATCCGTGCTGTTGTTCTGGAAGAATTGGTCTGGATGCACATGAGAACTATGATCTCCTATGTCAGTCGATATGAGGATCATTTTCGTGCCGTCATGGAGCAAAAGCTCCGGTTATCCAGCGAAGCCGCGATCCGTGGACACAAGAAGCGTCTGGCACAGGCTGAAAAGCGGCTGGGAGAGCTTGACCGTCTGTTTATCCGCATTTATGAGGACAATGTGGCGGGGCGCATCACAGATGAAAAGTTCTCTATGATGAGCAAGACCTATGAGGACGAGCAGGCACAGCTTAAAGAGGAAATCCAGACTTTGCAACAGGAAATCGAAGTACAGGAACGACAGATTGAAAATTTGGAGCAGTTTATCCAGCGGGTACGCAAATACGAGGATTTGGACGAGCTTACCCCCTATGCGCTGCGGGAGCTTGTCAAGGCAATCTACATTGAAGCTCCGGACAAGTCCAGCGGCAAGCGGCATCAGGGCATCCGCATTTCCTATGACCTTGTGGGCTTTATCCCCGTGGAAGAACTGCTGAAACAGGAAACGGCGTGACCGAAGCCACCCGTTCCCGAGAAAATACGATATTACTTTCTTATGACCCCCGACCATTCCCGGAAGGACTTCCTTTGCTCTGAGCGGTATTTCGTTGTTGTCCTTATGCGTGTTCGCCTTTTTGGGATGCCGGTCTTTCTTATTTCAGACGTTCCGAAATTGCACGCGCCGCCTGCACGCCGGAGGCGCCTGCCTGCGCAAGCCCTCTGGTCACGCCCGCGCCGTCGCCCGCCGCGAAGAAGCCGGGAAGCTTTGTCTCCAGATTCTCGTCGAGCTCCAGCCTTGCAGAGTAGAACTTGACCTCCGCGCCGTAAAGAAGCGTATCATAGTTCGCCGTGCCCGGGGCGATTTTGTCGAGCTGATAGATCATCTCAATGATGTTATCGAGCTGCCGCTTGGGAAGCGTCAGCGAGAGGTCGCCCGGAACCGCTGCCGTGAGCGTGGGGCGGACGGTCGACTGCTTCATGCGGTGCTCATTCGTGCGCTTGCCGTCGACCAGATCGCCGAAGCGCTGCACCAGAACGCCACCTGCGAGCAGGTTGGACAGCGACGCGATGTGCTTGCCGTAGCGATACGGCTCGTTAAACGGCTGCGTGAACCGGTTCGAAACCAGAAGCGCAAAGTTTGTATTCTCGCTGCGAAGCGCAGGGTCTGCATACGAGTGCCCATTGACGGTGTTGATGCCCTCGACATTTTCCGCGACGACATGTCCATATGGGTTCATGCAGAACGTGCGCACCTGATCGCCGTACTGCTTGGTCCGGTAAATGAGCTTCGACTCATAGACGACGTTCGTGATATGCTCAAACACCGTCGCCGGAAGCTCAACGCGCACGCCGACGTCGACCTGATTGTTAAGAAGATGCAGTCCCAGATTTTTGCAGACATCGGAGAACCACTCCGCGCCGCTTCTGCCCGGTGCGGCAAGCAGATAGTTGCAGAACAGCTCGTCGCCGTTTTTGAGCGTGATGAGATAGCCGCCGTCGGCTTTTTCGATGTTCGTCGCCGAGGTATTGAAACGGAATTCGAGCTTCTCCTTGAGGTCCTCATAGATGTTCTGCAGAATCATGAGGTTTTTCTCTGTGCCGAGATGCTTGCATCTTGCCTGCAGCAGGTGCAGATCATAGCCCAGCGCCCGTCTTGCCAGCGCCTTTGCCTCTGCAGTTTCGGTGGAGTAGACCTCCTCGGTCGCGCCGTGGGCAACGTTGATGGAGTCCACGTACTCGATGAGATTCATGACCGTGCCGGGGTCCATGAAGTCGGTCAGCCAGCCGCCGAAGGCGGTCGTAAAATTGAACTTGCCGTCGGAGAACGCGCCCGCGCCGCCGAATCCGCACATCGTGTGACAGATCGGGCAGTGGATGCACTCGCGCACCTTGCCGGAGACAATCGGACAGCTTCTGTGATAGATATCGGGTCCCTGGTCAATTGCCAGCAGCTTGACCCCGGGGGTTAATTTTTCCAGCTCATAGGCAGCGAAGATGCCCGCCTCGCCGCAGCCGAGAATCACAACGTCAAAGCTTTCTCGCATGGTGATGCTCCTTCCAGATTTCTAAAGAATATTTGTAAATTTCCGGTGTTTTTCTTCCGTTTTTCTCGTTTTCTCCAACGGATAGTATAGCAGACGAAGCAAAGCCGTGCAACCTGCCAATTTCCACAGAAAACGCGAAGCATCCTTGTCGGACACTTCGCGTTTTTCATAAGAAAAATTACTTGCAGTTAAGTTCTTTATAAGCTACTCTAATATTACCTGTGTTTCGCCCGCAGTTTCCGCCTCTTCGGGCACCGGCTTTTCGTGGTGGTAGCTGAGGATCGGAATGCCGTCGGTCACATTGTCGTAGATCGTCTTCATTGCCTCCTCGGGCGTGTTGACGCAGCCGTGCGACCCGGCATAGAGATAGTAGTCGCTGCCGAACTTCGATCGCCAGGACGCATCGTGCAGCCCGTAGAGGTCCGTGATGCTGACCCAGTATTTGACGAACACATGGTAGTCCGGTCCGTCGAGCCAGATATCGGTGGTCTTATAATACGTATAGTAAAGTCCCGTGATCGTCGGGTGCCCGTCGGGAAGCCCGGTGACGATGTCGGTCGAAACGACCAGATCGCCGTCTTTGTAGAACGTCATCTTCTGGTTCGTGATGTCGACCTCGATGTAGGTATCCTTGATGTCAAACGGCTCGTCGTTTCGCAGGCAGACAATCTCGGGCGTCAGCTCACCCGCGTCCAGTGTGCGCAGCCGCTCGACAAGCTGCTCCGTCAGCGCCTCGCGGTCTACCCGGTAGCTCACGTCCAGGAACTGAATCGGCACATACCCATCGACCTCGGAGTCAAACAGATACTTCGTGTAAGGAATATCGTATGTATCCGCCCAGGCATCGACCAGCGCGCGCACGCCGTCTTCGTCCACCGTCACGCTGCCGTCTTTCTCCAGCGACACAAGCGCCTCCGCCTGCGTCTGCGTGAGCTTCTGCACCGGCTCATCAAAAGAAAGCTGCGGCGCAGCCTTCGCAAAGTCCACCGTCAGCAAAAATCCATGCAGCTCGTCTTCAAAGCTCTGTTCGATGTCAAAGCTTGTGTTTTCCGTCGTAACTTCCGGCGCTTCATAGCAATCAACATCCGTCAGCTCGGCGGTGATCGTCTCGGGCTGCTGCCCGGCGTTCACGACGCCCGTCAGCGCCAGCTCGATGGTATGCCGCACCGCATCGGGCATCAACGTATTGCCGCTTACCGCTTCTTCGAGCGTAAACCTTCCGTCTTCAAACGCAACATGCGCGTCCTGCGGCGCCTGCCGCTCGATAGCGTTTGCATCTGCCTCGGGCTTTGCCGTGTCGAGCTGCGTCAAATCAAGCGGCGCGTCCAGGGTTTCTTCCGAGGCGCCCGCGTGCCACGAAAGCCGCTCGGCAATGCCCAGCGCCTCAAACTCCGCCTCCGGCAGCAGATCGATCTGCGAAAGCCCGTTTGTTGCCGCCGCCTGCGCCGACTGGGAAAGCCCCAGATCTTCGAGCGTATAGCTGCCGATTTCCGCGCCGTTTTCCGTCAGCGCCACGCGCGTTCCGGAAATCCAGTTCATTCGCGCCTCGACCGCGCCTGACAGCGCCGCATGCTCCTGCTTTGCCCGCGCATCCAGCCGCGTCACCGCAAACAGCCCCACGCCCGTCAGCGCCAGCAAAACCGCCAGCACCAGCAGCAGAATTTTCAGCGACTTCTTCATTCTCTCTTCTCCCATCCGGTCTCAGCCAGAACATTCGCGCATTATTATACCAGCTTTCGCGCCGATTGCAACCCAAAAAAGCCCGCTTTACGCCAGGCACATTGTGCCAGTGCGAAACAAAAACCTCGTAGAGTTTCGCCCCGCAGGGCGAAATAAAATGAAAGTCCATTGTATCCGGCGGCTTTGCCGACCGGAACAGGACAGCCGTTGGCAGCTCTGCTGCCTTACGGATATCGCGTGCCCCTTGCGGGTACAATACTGCTCGCTGAGCCAGTGTGGAATTTTGTCCCTACGGGACAAAATTATGCGCGCAGTCGAGGCGCAGCTCTATTCGGGCGAAAACCTGTTTTCGCCAGAAAAAAAATCACCCGACCGAAGTCGGGTGATTTTTCTAGCTTTTAGCCAACGCGGCCATACTGGCAGTCGTTGTTGCCGGAGTCGGTGATCCACATCTCGAGCATGTTGATGGGGTCGTTGAAGTCGGCGAGCCAGCCTTCACGGCAGAAGTCATAGTTGCCGTTCTTGCGCTCCTCGAGGAAGACGTTCCAGTCCTGAGACTGAATGGTCATGTCGATGCCGATTGCGCCGAGGTCCTGCTGCATCGCTTCCGCGACAGCGATGTGAGCGGTGCCGTTGTTGGTCAGATATTCGACCGAGATCGGGGTCTCTGCGGAGAGCATACCGTCGTCATCGAACTTGTAGCCGGCAGCCTTCAGAAGCGTGCGGGCCTTCTCAAGAGTGCCCTCGTAGTCGTTGTTGATGCCGTAGACATCGAAGTAGCCTTCGTCTTCCACGCTGGACTTGAATACGCCGCCATTGCCGTCAGCCATGCCGAGCGGAATGAAGGAGTTCGCGGGAACCTGACCGGACTGACCGACGTTCTCAACGATATAGTCGCGGTCGATCAGCAGCGAGAACGCCTCGCGCATGCAGGCAGCCTGCTCCGGGGTCTTGTCGGCAAACAGCGGAGACTTGCAGTTGAACGCAGCGTAGTAGGTGCCGAGGTTGTCAACAATGTAGAACTCGGGGTTGTCAAGCAGGGTCTGGATCTCGTCGTTCGGAACCGTGTCGATGAAATCGACGTTGCCTGCATTGTAGGCTGCGTAGATCGCGGTGTCGTCAGCGGAGAGCATGAACTCGATCTTCTCCAGCTCGACGGAGTCTGCGTCGTACCAGTACGGGTTCTTTTCGTAGGTCATGGAGACGTCATGATCCCAAGCGGTGCAGACGAACGGACCGTTGGAAACGAAGCCCGCGTTCTGGCACCAGCCGCCGGGAGAGGTCTGCCAGTCGGCAAACGCCTCAA
>OLNN01001066.1_pt1 | contig 24576 bp, 24 predicted proteins | sample 1672141 | NCBI WGS metagenome assembly OLNN01 (sample SAMEA3136652, study PRJEB25190) | human gut metagenome | biome: human gut; feature: human-associated habitat; material: faeces | place: Austria | collected 2013
AATCTGAAAACGATGTTTTTAAAAAAGGACACTTATCTCGTATCGTTTTTAAAGCGCTACATCACGTATCGCAACCTGGAAAAGAACGATGCCGGACAGACCACGGAGTTTACCTACACACGGGATGCCTCCAATGTGTTTGCGAGCCTGGACGGTACCCTTCTGCTGTGCTCGGATACGGCGTTGCAGCTGTATTCCAACAGCGGACTGCTGTACATTGACGAGCAGGTGAAAATGTCCCAGCCGGTCATTGCCACCTGCGGCTCCTACGCTGTGGCCTATGATGTAGGGGGGAACGACCTCTATGTGATCCACAACAAAGAGGTGGTCCAGACCTATTCCAGCGCACAGGGGTGCGATCTGCTCTCGGTCCGGGTCAATGAAAACGGTTACCTGGCTGTTGTAGAGCAGGCCTCGGGCTATAAGGCCAGCGTGAAGGTGTTCGATGCTGACAAGCAGCTGCTGCTGACCGAGAACGTGTCCAGTGAGTATGTGATGGATGCGATTCTCTCACCGGATAACAAACAGCTTGCGGTGGTGACCATTGGACAGAAGGAGAAGGTGTTTAACAGCACCATCAACTTGTACGAATGTGGAGAGGGAGATCTGATAGCCTCGACCACGCTGGAGAGTCAGTTTGTCCTGGATCTGAGCTGGAAGAATAATCTGCTCTGGGTGCAGGAACGGGATGGCGCCGCCGTACTGGACAGCGACCTGAAGGTGCTGGGGAACTGGACGGAGTCCAATCAGTACCTGCAGGGGTATTCCCTGGATGGAGACGGCTATGCAGTGGAGGTGTTCAGCTGGTATAAAACCGGAGGCAGTGGGGAGGTCCTGCTGATCAATGAAAATGGTGAGGCGGAGGTCTCCCAGGCCATTTCCGGCGAGGTGCTGTCGGTATCCGCCGCGGGCAAATACATTGCGGTGCTGACCACGGATGCGCTGCACATTTACACCAGCGACCTGAAAGAGTATTCTACCACGGAAAACAACGGCAGTAAGCGCGCGATTATCCATTCTGATGGCGCGACGATGATGATTGGTGTGGAAAGTACCAGGCTATATGTGCCTTAATGGAGGGTGAAACATGGCTGTATTTGATGTGATTCTGTTGGTGATTGTCATTCTCTGCGTGATCGTCGGAATGCGCCGGGGCTTTGTGCTGACGCTGTGCGGCGTGCTCTCCATTGTGGTGGCGCTGGTGGGCGCAAAGGTGGCGGCAGATCAGTTTTCGCCGGTGGTGACCCAGGCGATTGCGCCGCGAATGGAGACCGTGATTGAGGCCAGACTGAACGAGAGCATCGGCGATACCGTCCAGAACTCCACCAACTGGGATGAGAGCGACTTTGATGCAAGCCTGGGTGGAATCCTCGGCATCTTCCAGCAAAATGAGGCTGTTCAGGATGCGATTTCCGGCATTCAGGACTCAATTCAGTCCGGCGTGGACGCTGCGGTCCAGACGGCCGCCGGCTCAATGGCCCAAGAGATTGCCCAGCCGGTTGCTTGGGGAACGGTGTACGTGATCGCGTTTGTGGTGATCCTGCTGCTCTGGAATCTCATCAGCAAGGCGCTGGACCTGGTGGCGAAGCTGCCAGTGCTCCACTTTTTCAACCGGCTGCTGGGCGGGGCCTGCGGTGTGATCAAGGGAATCCTGATTGCGGGGTGTATCTGCTGTCTGATCTTGAATTTAGGATTGCTGCCCAGTGCAATGGCCCAGGAGAGCGTTTTTCTCCGTCTTTTTTCGGGATTTGTGACAACTTCTATTTAATTCCAAGTTCAAAACCGAAATTTATTCATATTTGTGTGGTATAGTGTCCGCAAAATAGAGGGGACTGGTTCCCCGATTGTATGGTAAGGAGTTCAAAGTATGCAGCCGAAACTGTGTTCAAGATGCCATAAAAATGTGGCGGTTGTATTTATAACGAAGCTGGATAACAACGAGCCGGTCAACGAAGGTCTGTGTCTGAAATGTGCCCGGGAGCTGGGCATCAAGCCGGTACAGGACATGATGGAGCGTATGGGCATTTCCGAGGAGGACCTGGAGGGACTGACCAGCGAAATGATGTCCGCCTTCGGCGGACCGGAGGCAATGGAAGAGCTGATGGCCGCCTCGGAGAGCGATGACGAGGATGATGAGGGCAAGACTGCGACCTTCCCCTATCTGGGAAAGCTGTTCAGCCGCAATCCGCCTCCCGAGGAGACCGGCGGCGAAGAGGTGAGAGAAGAACCCCACAGCCGGAAGGATCGGAAATCCGGGAAAAAGTCCAAGTATCTGGAAAACTACTGCATCTCCCTCACCGATAAGGCCCGGGCGGGCAAGATGGACGAGATCATCGGCCGGGAAGAGGAGATTGCCCGTGTCATTCAGATTCTGAACCGCAGACAGAAAAACAATCCCTGCCTGATCGGCGAGCCCGGCGTGGGCAAGACGGCGATCGCTGAGGCGCTGGCCCAGCGGATTGTGACGGGGAAGGTGCCCTACAAGCTGCGGGATAAGCAGGTCTATCTGCTGGATCTGACCGCGCTGGTGGCCGGAACCCAGTTCCGTGGCCAGTTTGAGAGCCGCATGAAGGGCCTGATTTCCGAGATCACCAAGGCGGGCAATATCATCCTGGTCATTGACGAGGTTCACAATATGGTGGGTGCCGGCGACGCAGAGGGTTCCATGAACGCGGCCAACATTTTGAAGCCCGCTCTGTCCCGGGGCGAGATCCAGGTGATCGGCGCCACTACCTTTAACGAGTACCGCAAGTACATTGAAAAGGACGCCGCCCTGGAGCGCCGGTTCCAGCCGGTCACTGTGGCGGAGCCCTCTATTGATGACGCGATTAAGATCATCCGCGGGATCTCTCACTACTACGAGGAATTTCACGAGGTGACCATTCCGGATGCAGTGGCCCGTCAGGCCGTGTTGATGTCGGAGCGGTATATCACCGACCGCTATCTGCCGGATAAGGCCATCGACCTGATCGACGAGGCATGTTCCGACGTCAACCTGCACAACAAGAATCTCGCTCTGCGGGCGGAGACCGAGAAGGAAAAGGCGGACCTGGAGAAGGAACAGGAGCTGCTGAGCCTCCAGACGTCTGAGGCGGATATGCAGAGCGCCATTCAGATCAACGAAAACGAAAAAGAGCAGGCCCGTGTCCGGCAGGAGATTGCCGATCTGAATCAGCAGTGTGGGGAAATTGAGCATGACGCTACGCTGGATGAGGATGAGCGTGAGCTGCGCCTGAACCAGAAGCAGGCCCACATCAAGCAGTCTCAGGAGCAGCTGGCCGACCTACAAAAGAAGCAGAAGGAACTGCAGGCCCAGCAGAATTACCGCCAGTATGAGCAGCAGGCCATGCTGCGCAGTCGTATTCTGCGGATGGAAGAGCTGATTGAGGACCTGAACGGCCAGCCCAGACCGGAGCTGACAACAGAAAACCTGGCCAATGTCATTGAACAGTGGACCGGTATTCCGGCCAGCCGCATTGAGGAGAGCGAGTTTGCAAGGCTGTCCAAGCTGGACGAGCGCTTAAAGGCCCATATTATCGGCCAGGACCAGGCGGTCGAGGCAGTCACTGCGGCCATTCGGCGCAATCGTGTGGGGATTTCCCCCAAGCACAAGCCGGTCTCCTTTATCTTTGTCGGCGCCACCGGCGTGGGCAAAACGGAGCTGGTCAAACAGCTGGCCAACGATCTGTTCAGTACGCCGGATGCCCTGATCCGTCTGGATATGTCCGAGTATATGGAAAAGCACGCGGTATCCCGGCTGGTGGGATCGCCTCCCGGCTATGTGGGCTACGATGAGGCTGGACAGCTGACGGAAAAAATCCGCAGAAATCCGTACAGTGTGATTCTCTTTGATGAGATCGAAAAGGCGCACCCGGATGTGCTCAATATTCTGCTGCAGATTCTGGATGACGGTCAGGTGACCGATTCCCACGGCAGAAAAGTGAACTTTGAGAATACCATCATTGTCATGACCTCCAACGCGGGCAGCTCCGGACAGAGTGGCTCGGTGGGCTTCGGACGCAGCGTGAATCAGCAGGATGAGGAACGCACCATGCGGGCGCTGCAGTCCTTCCTGCGGCCGGAATTCCTCAACCGTGTGGATGAGATCATCCACTTCAACCGGCTGAGCGAGGAGGATTTCAAGGGCATTACGCTGATTATGCTCAATGAGTTGAAGGATTCCATGGCGGAGAAGGATATTGCCTTCACCTGGGATGACAGCCTTGTGGAGTACCTGACCCGGAAGTCCTACTCCATGACCTATGGCGCGCGCAATTTGCGCCGGCTGATCCAGAAGGAGTTGGAAGACGCCATTGCGCTCCGGCTGATTGAAAGCTATATGACGCCGGTGACTGCGCTGCATGCCTCTGTGGAACAGGAGAAGATTGTTTTGAGCTGACCGGAAGGCCAGTGGAACCCCTCTGCATTGGCTGAAGTAACTCCAGTCACGGCGGAGGGGTTTTCCTACCGTTGAACAGGAACCTGAGATGAAAAGGAGGGGATACCCTGTGAACAGGAAGGTGCTCTGCGGCATGAGCGGTGGCGTGGACAGCTCTGTGTCCGCCTATCTGCTGATGGAGCAGGGTTATGAAGTGACCGGCTGTACCATGCGGCTGTTTGAAAACAAGGACATTGGAATCGATATGGAGTCCACCTGCTGTTCACTGAGCGACGTGGAAGATGCCAAGCAGGTCTGCTACCGGCTGGGACTGCCGCACTATGTGTTTCACTTTGCGGAGGAGTTTCGGCGGGATGTCATGGAACCCTTTGCAGAGGCGTATTTGCAGGGACGTACCCCGAATCCGTGTATCAACTGTAACCGTTACCTAAAATTTGGCAAGCTGGTGACCCGGGCAGCCGAGGTGGAGATGCAGTATGTGGCCACAGGGCACTACGCCAGGATCACCTCTCAGGGAGGCCGGTGGCTGCTGCAAAAGAGCGTGGATGTGAAAAAGGACCAGACCTATTTTCTGTACAACCTGACACAGCAGCAGATGGAACACTTCTTATTGCCGCTGGGCGGTCTGACAAAGGACGAAGTGCGGGAAATCGCTGCGGCGCAGGGGTTCACCAACGCCAGAAAACGGGACAGTCAGGACATTTGCTTTGTGCCCGATGGAGACTACGGTGGTTTTATCGAGCGTTTTACCGGAAAACAGGTCCCACCGGGCCACTACATTGACCGGGATGGAACGGTATTGGGGACCCATAAGGGGCATATCCGCTATACCCTGGGCCAGCGGAAGGGACTGAACATCTCGCTGGGTCAGCGTGCCTATGTCGTCGGGAAGGATGTGACGGCAAATACAGTGACACTGGGACAGGATCAGGATTTGTACGGAACAGAGCTGACCGCCCAGGATTTGAACCTGATTGCCTGCGACCGGATTGACGGCACTCTGCACTGTACGGCGAAAACCCGGCATACGCAGGCGGAAACGCCCTGCAATGTGGTGCAGACGGAGGCGGATACGTTGCTGGTGCGCTTTGAACAGCTGGTCCGGGCCATTACCCCAGGTCAGGCAGTGGTGCTCTACGATGGCGATACGGTCATTGGTGGGGGAACCATTGTCGCGTCAGGCGGGGGCTGTTGAGTTACCTCGCCGGAGAAAGGAGATACCCATGAAAAAACGAATGACAGCGGCGCTGCTTGCGCTGAGTATTCCGTGTACTCTGTTGACAGGCTGCGGCAGCAAGACTGCGGCAGATCACTTTTTCGATACCCTGGAAGAGGTGCGTGACCTGAAGGATTATCATGTGGAACTCACCGTCAGCTCGGATGAAGCCGGGAAGAATGGTCTGCGGATTTCCGGTGACGTGGCAAAAAGCAGTGATCAGGCACGGCTTACTGTGACGGCATATTCGGAGGACCAGGAGGATGAGGGAGAACTCAACATCGTGGTAGACGGCAGTGATCTCTATCTGAAGGCGGACGACTGGACCCGCTATGTGGCAGAGCGGTATGCCACCCGGGGTGAGGGAGTTGTGCTGGAGGACAACAAAGTGGAGAGCGACCTGCTGAAGGATGCGGCAGCAGCGCTTGGCGACAGCTATTACAAGGTTACAACATCGGAGCAGGTGTTTGATCTGCTCGGCGGCCAATCTGAAGCGGCAGATGCTTTTTCCGACTGGTATGATGGATTGCGTGCAGTGCTGAAAGACAATGTCCGGGAAGAGGACGGCGTTTATACTCTCAGCTTGGAAGGAGAAGCCTTGCAGGACCAGCTTCTGGCGCGGTACGAAAACCTGCTGGACAACGAGGAGGCGTATCGGGAGGCGATGAAGCCGTTCCTGGAGAGTGTAGAGGACTCGGTGACCATTTCCGGCTGGACGGACAGCGATATTCTGGATACCATGTGGAGCGGTTATCAGGAGAGTTATGATGAGCTTTCTGGCCAGAAAGAGAGCGGTCAGTGGCATGACTGGAGCCTTACGGTGACAGATGGCGAAAAGGGAAGTGACGGCGCCTATCAGGTGAGTGCAGTCTGGAAAGGCGAGGAGGAACGATATGTCCAGGCGCGCATTACATCGGCAGGACAGGCCTCAGAAATCACAGTTCCGAAGGATGCCCTGAGCTACAGCGAGCAGGCGGAGGAACTGGCAACGGTGTATATGGACTCTAAAAATCTTCTGAACCCTGTGGAGAATCTCGACAATGGCCAGACCACAGAAACTGATGTAGAAAACGAGGAAGAGTCAGAGTGGGAGCTGATGGGAGAGGAGAATCGGGATGATGATACCAAGGATTACTCCTCTGATCTGAAGCTGTCTCAACTTGAGAATTATACCTTGATCCAGTCGACGCCGATGGAGTCGGAGGATGGCGTGGAAGTGACGATTCCGGTGGTGACCAATTATGACTTCTGCGATGCCACCTATTCGGAACGTGGCAACAGCACTGCCCTTTATCTGAGCAGTAATAGCTGGGATGTGGATGTCTATAACATTGATGCGTCCGATCGGTCGCTGGAGGAGATCCTCTCTGAGAGCATTGACAACTACGTTACGTCCTATCAGGAGGATTGGGGGTATCAGATTACCCAGAAAGCCAGTAAGATCCAGAAGAACAGCGATGGTTCTGCCTGTGTAGCCGGTTTTGGCTACTACGATGAGGACAAGGGCTGCGAGGTCACTTGGATCAGTCTGATCACAAAGATCAAAGGCAGTGACTACGCCATGGATTACGAATTTGCGCTGTTCAGCAACGCTGTTCAGGAAGATAATTGCACTGCGGTGAAAGAGCTGTGCGACTATTTTCAGCTGGATGTGCCGGTGACAATCGCGAAGTAATTGCCGATTGTCTGCGGTTGGACTGAGCGTGGCAGAGCTGTATAGACAATTTCATAGAGATAGCAAAGCCCTCCTGACCATCGGATTGAATGGCCAGGAGGGCTGTTTTTGGCGTTAAAGCATATAAAGATGTCAGTGCTCTTCAGTTATCCGGCCCGGCAGAAGCTTTTACGCCTGTGATTTCGTCCAAAAAGAATTGATTTAGCAGTGCCCAATCTCGATGTACATCCTCTGGTAGCTGTGTTATAACAGCGGCAAGTTCCTCCATACTCTCGTCCAGATACCGGTTGATCTCGCGGATCGGCGGTATCTCCATCTTTTCGGGGCCGTTCATTTTCAGATCCAGCAGGCGCTCGACGGAAGAAACCAGGCCGGCGGGCAGTTCGGCTTCCGCCAACTCGGAAAAGAGCACCGGAGGAGGTGTTTTCCGGTCCAATACCCAACGACAGGCCAATATTGGACGAAGTGCATAAAAATATTTTTTCGGCCGCACCGTCTCTCCCTGGAGATAATCCTTAATATGACGCCGGGCGGTATTCAGGTAGTGGTACAGCTCACTTTTATGGAAAAATACTCCTCCAGCAGGGGCTGAATGCGCTGGCAGAAGCCGGTTTTTCGGTAGACGACGGGAGAATGGAACCACTCGAACAGAGTGGGATTTGACTTCCACAGCAAGCGGAGCGTTTTATCCAGATCCCAGCCGCTGACATCCCAGGTGTCGTCAACCGGTTCCTCGATCACGTCCCGATGGCCCTGTAGCTGAAGATAGAACTCCGGCCGGTGAACATAGATAAACCGCACATCGAAGTCGCTGTCCGGAGAGGCAAATCCCCATGCCCTGCTTCCAGATTCTACAGCCAGCAGCACCCTGATGTCGTGCTGCTTTTCCAGCTCACTCAATTTCTGCGGAACCAGACGATTCATTTCTTCCTGTGTCATTGTTTCGTCACTCCGATATCATTTTTCAATGGATTCTGTTCAACTTATCCTTCGTAGAACTTGAAAGTACCAGGTTTTCTGGAGTTTCCACCGTTCACGCGTATTGCCATCAACAGGCCATACCAGCAATTCGGAGAGAATAAAATTCACCTCAGACAGGGCAGAAGTGTCTGTCACATTGCAATTACAAAAACCGAGACATTTACCGGGCAGACTTTCGCCTTCGTTACAAATGTCGATCAGAGGCTTCAAATCCGGCAATGATGCATCTTCCAAATAAAAACCACTCTTAAAGAGGGTTCAGCCTAGGGATAACTTAAAAGAAGGATATTTTTGACTGACACCTTTCAAGCGGGACCAACAGAAAGGCCACACAACAGGCTGCAATGTCTGCTGTGTGGTCTTTTTCTGCTTTAGGCATCCTCGCCATTATCCATTAGTGTGGCAAGCATAAGCCTACCGCCGAGCCGGAAAGCATATGAGAATATCTCCTGTTCGATCAAGCCGTACATTTCGTTGACGCAGTCATCGTATTTTTCGAGAGTCTCCTGTTGCTCTTCTGTCATGGAATCGTGCAAGCGATCACGGTTTCGTCCCATCAGCTTGAGCAATTCTTTGATTGCCCGGCTACTTTCCTTGCTCTGTTCCTGGGGATTTATATTCCCGTACCAGAACTCTTCAAGTATGTTGCCCATATCACACCTCCTTGTAGCGAGACACTATGCCATAACAGGTGCGATAAGTCCAGATAACAAACTGTAAACAGACAGGCCACACAACAGGTTGCAGAAGTTGCTGTGTGTGGCCTATTTTCATAATTTTACTGCTGGATATCCTTAATAATAAAGGATTGACCGGAAATTGTAATTTTGCTACCTTCTTTTCTTCCGATGAGATTATGGGGCTTCACATTTATTGGCTTGCCAAAAACAGTGGTTTTTCCGTTAATAATCTTGAACATAGGGCCATAAGATTTTCCGGTAATATTGTTGAATGCTGAAAAAACACTTCCTTCTTTTATACAAGGAACGTTATACACTTCATTCATCAAATTCTCACACAATTGGCTGGCCTGTTGAGCATCTAAAAAATCCAAAACAGTGATAGCGCCCGCTTGATTTAGTTTTGCCAAGAATAGTCTTATATCATCACGGGATAAATCGGGATGCTTTTTCAGCTCTTTGAGTGCGGCCAATACTAAAGTTTTGTTACGTGCATATGAACGCTCAGTAATAGAAGTAAAGATATCCTGCTTGCTAAAAAAGAATTCGGTAAACTCATAGGGATTAGGATTGCTTTCATCATAAGTCAGATATGCACTCCAATACAGTCGAGCTATACCTTGGCGAACAAACGCCTTACCGCGAGATGCCCCAAAGAAATAACGTACCTTTACTCGATCCAACACTTTGTCGCGAGGAGACTTCTTTCCGTCATCCGGCTCGTCCTCGTTATCTGGGACATCGATTTTCCAGCGGCTATACATATAGTCCCAATGCTGTACATGAGCCAAATATGCCCAAAGCCTCAAATCGCTTGCCTGTACGGGATTCAGTTTTCCGTTGAACGCTTCAAATACAATTTTTGCGTTCTGAAAATCTGTTTCAGGACCACCAAGGACTAACTCGTAGTCAGGAACCTCGATTCCTGTTTCAAAATAGTACTTGGGCGCTTCTTTGTCGATGAAGTATTGGTCTATCCAACGAGAACTGGATTGATATTTTTCCAGATTGTCAGCGATATCCTTTTGGAGGGAATCTAATGCTTTTTGTTTCATGTAATATACTTTCATGAGATCCTCCTCAATCAATCAGACTCAGGTATTGAAGCGCAGCAGAATAATTGTTACCCAAAAGCAACTCGGCAGATGCGAATGGCGCTTCCAGGAGAGCGCGATATTTAGAATCATTATTTTCCGCTGCTCTTTTCAGATTGACTACAATGGTTTTGTACCATGCGTTGGATTCAAAGCCACTGGTATGTTCCGGGTTCTTATCATCATTTGCGATAATTCCAATTGCTTCAACTAATGCAGGAATGGACAAGATTGCATTTAACATTTTGTACTTTTCGGGCTTGTAGCCGCACTCCAAGTACCTATCATGATGATCAGGCGGTAATGTAATCTCGATAAGGCTACCAGCAAAATTACAAGTAATTTCCTTTGCTGTCTCACTTCTGGAAATGGTAACCGGAGATGTTCCGTTTTTGATAATATCATCCTGAAACAGCGCATCGAAACTTCTTGTCTCGCCGATTGCAATGATATCACCAGCATTAATATCAAAAGACATTCCCTGGTACTCTTCTTCAAAATCATCATTGGTGAATGCCATAATCTCAGTGGTTGCAATAATACATGGAGTAAGCTCCACGCGCTCATGTACAAAAGCGGGGTCAAGGCGGAAAGAATTATTATCCTTGACAGGGTGCAGTTTACGGTACCAAGTTGCGGGCGACTGAATCTCAATGGCATAAGTTAATTTGCCTGCTTCAATCAGCTCTGTAATGGCAGCATTATTGATTGCAAATGCGGGGCGTACCAGATAGCAGTCAGGTTGCAAATTTACGACAAGTTCTCCTTTAAAGACCGTGGTACGATAATCCTCCTCACGGACTCGGATAACGGGATATGGATAGTTGATATTAGGATTTAGCATATGCCCGCACCTCCAATGTCTTTCTGCCAGCTTCCGACAGCTTTATGACAAGCGTCTTTCTTTCTCCCTTGGCTACTGCTCCAATAGCAATCATTCCGTTCTTGATGGGTGCTTTTTTGCCATCAACTGTAGCCGTAGCTATTTCCGCACGTGCCAAATTATCATCGTCACTGCCAATTTTGATGCCGAGCATCAAATCCTCGGCCGCTTCATCAGAAGTAAAAGAAAGCCGATACTCTCCGGTCGCACTGTCAAAAGGAGTTTTCACTTTGGAAATGAATACTTCCGAAGCTTTGCCCGTACCATTCCCGTGCTTATTGTTTCGCTTTTTCTTGGGTTCCTCATCATCCTTCTTCTTTTTAGGTTCTTCGTCGTCTTCCTTTTTCTTGCGTTTAGAACCACCGTTCTTTTTCATACTGATATCCGCTTGGCGACGATGCCTACCAGTTTTTACGCTCTGAATTTCAAAAGAGAGCGGACGGAAATCAGCGAATGCCTGTTCCTCTTGTTTATCATCATCTGCCTCATCGGTCTGAAGGAATTCACTCAAGCCAAAAGCATCGACGGAGTCTTTTCCAAAAACAGGCATTTCCTTCTTCACTGCCTCAAGAATGATTGCGTGAATTTTGTTGATAATGCTTTTGGCAATATCTTTCTTCTCGCGGTATTCATCGGCAGCCCAGTCATCATGAGCCTGGTTCTCGCACTTTCTGAGGAAACTACTAATGTTGTCTTCGGGTTCCAAGGATACAGCACCTGCACCAGTTGCGATAAAAATGCCAGTGAAATTCATAGGGATTCTGAAAGCGGAATCTTCACGAATTTTCATTCCTGCTTCGCGCATTTCAAGCACTTTCTTTTCTGTGACGTCATCACCGGTAAATAAATAAAGTTCATATTCACCCATGTCTTTGCCACCATATTTGAAGCGCTCCCTAATTACTTTGTGTGCCCCGCACAGGAGTTTCCAATATACCGGCGCTGTGTACTGGAAGGTCACATCGTCCTTCATGTGTTCTGCACAGTATTTTTCAAAGAATGCGATCATGTCACCAAGGTTGCTCTGCGTGATGGTGATGGATTTATCCCCCTCGGCAACGGTTACCTCCAAATTTCCCTTGAAGATTGAATAGAAGAAATACTCGATAACACTAATCGCAGATTGCTCCATCCAGTCCGAGTCTTTTTCAAAGCCAAGTACAAAAATATCCGTGCCTACTTCATCTCTACGGAAGACGGGTGCAATGTCATCAGCAGTAAGAACAGCATCAAAATTTTCGCTCGTTGTGTCAGCAAAAAGGCCAATATTATGCTTTAGGACGCCATCCTCCTTAAATGTGGTAAGAAGGGCTTTCCCTTGGAAGGCAGTCTCATCGTCAACAGTTTTGGTTGAGTAAAAAACTGTTCGAAGGGAAGAAAAAGTAAAAGGCGCAAATTTACCTACGCCAAAAGAACCGCTGGAGCCACCGGTTTTATTTGTCGCGCTACGCTCTCTTACAAGACCGCTCCATTTACTGCCCTTTTCAGCCAGAACACCACAAAGGCCTGTAGTATTATAGTCGCTAATTTTTAAGACAGGAACTTTCCCAGGCTGAGCGAGATATCGATCGGCGGCATCCTGAATGGTTTTGAGTTTAACCCCATCGTCTCCATTGGGGTAGTACTCATAGCACTTATGGATAACGGAGTTGAGTCTTTCTACATCCGGGATGTCATCTCTATCTATGTATACCAGTTCAAAACGCACTCGTACCGGGGTTCCTGTAGGGAGGCTGTGATCAGGAGCATCGGTAGAGTTCTGAAGAATTTCCTTTGTTAAACCGATGTAGGGTTTCTTCTTAAACACTCCGATACCGACATCATTTACGCCAACCTTATCAGATGCTCCTAAATCGGAGAAAATAAACCTATATTTATCATCCCAGGCGAACATAGTGTCTACCTCCTCAATCCAACTTGAACTTGCTTCCCTTTTGGCTTTCCTGTTTGTTGAACCTTTTTTTCGCTGCATCCAATTCCGTCTGAATAGCGCTGAAAATTTTTGTAACATCTTTTTGCGTATACTCATACTGGCTCTGGTTGGAACAATTGCCAAGCAACTGAATCATATCAATGATTTTGTTTGTGCGTGCTTCTGCTAAACGGACAAATTTATCCCGTTTAGTTTCCTGTACATTTCCCATATAATATACCTCCAGCGATTTCTTGTCGTAATAATCATATCACAGCCGAAATATGCTTGTCAATATTATTTTGAAAATACTATGAACATTTTCAAAATAATATTTCATGAGATTTGAAATTGGCATGGATAAGTGCAGTAAAATACTCGCAGAATACATCAACGTATACTGCGAGTATTTTTTAAATATAAGAATTATTCGAGATTTTCTAAGACTTTTAGTGCTATCCCTTCAGCAAGTAATGGAGGTACAGCATTACCTACCTGCTGATATTGTGAATCTTTGGAGCCTACAAACTTAAACCTATCAGGGAAGGACTGAAGTCTGGCTGCCTCTCGTACCGTTATTGCTCGATCGAGTTCAGGGTGAATCCACATAGATTTACGCACATTTACCACAGTGCCGCTCGGCTTCGATGGATCCAAACGTAGATAGATTGTATTCTGTGTGCGCTCCGGCTTGGAATATGTATTCTTTAAGGTAGTATCCAGGCTGTGAAAATTCTTTCCTTGCTGAATGGCTTGAAAACGTTTCATAGCTACATCAGTGGTTTTTGTTGTGATATGGTTATTCACCCCAGTGCTACCAAGCCTCATAGTGGTAGCATATTCGGAAATCTGCTCATCACACTGATAAGGGATTTCTTCGTGAGTAGGTTCAAAAACCGCATCGTAGTTTCGCAAATCTGCAATAGCATCGCCAACAGTCAATAGATGAATATCAGCTGGTGCTGTAGGCATTAGCAGACTTTCCTTTGTAAACCTATCTCTGCGTATTCCCATCACTATATAGCGTCTACGCTCTTGGGGAACGCCATACCATTCAGCGTTTACGGTGCAACCATCCTGTACATATTCATCTCCAAGGATTGCATTGATATAATCAATTACCGCATAGGACTTTACATCAAAAATAAGCGAACCCGATTCCGTTACCCGATATGTGCCAATAAGCTCATTTTGCTGTATTTCCTGGATGGTTGAGAGCATTTTTTGCATTTTTACGATTTCGTCCAATACATCGGAGCAAATTTCAATATTAGTCGCCACAACTCCTTGCCTAATAGTCCGAAGATGTTGGATCATAACTTGATGGACAACATCCGCATCAACAATGCCAGAAATATAAGCATCGATTTGCTTGCATATCTCCACGCTGTGCTTGCCAAGATAATTGGGCAATCGCCGGGGGTTATTCTTATTCTTATTCAAAACAGACAGCAGTTGCTGTAGTCCGGCAGGCAATGCCACATCAGTAATGTTGATTTCTGCTATATGCTCATAATCAATGCCCTCAAATCTCCCATTCGCTACCACCACAGAATCCTGTCGTTTGGGAATGTCATGCCCGGATTCAATGAGGGCATCGATTTCGGCATTATCTTTATATGATTCATAGAATCTGTGCGTATCAGATCGGAGCATACTCACATTTTCCATTACAAATGCAAGTGGATGGATTTCCTTGATGGCTCGGAAATATTCCTTCACCAAGCTGTTATTCATACTAATTAAATGGTTCTTTTGCCTGTTGGCGTTGGAAAAGCCCTGGCACGGAGGGCCACCGATCACAATATCAATTCCGCCTAAATCAGTATTCAATTTAGAAAAATCACACCCGACTACATTGTCAATAAAAACGAAACCGGGAACTGCATCTGCAATATTGGCCCTATATGTAGCCTGTGCATTTTCATTTATCTCTGCCGCAGCAACAAGACGAAATCTATCTGTCTGCAGGAATCCGTAACTCAAACCGCCTGCTCCGGCAAATAAGTCTATTACTTTATATTTCTCCATTTTAGGTCACTCCGGTATTATTCTGATATGTATGCATCAACATTAAAGTCGATTTTATTTCTGGCGCAAAACTCCTTTATCTTCTTGAGTGCCTTGAAATTGGGAATCGCTTTTCCGTTCTCCCATCTGTTGACAGTAGAAAAAGACACACCGAGCTCTTTTGCAAAATCGGCTTGACTCAATAAGCTTTTGACTCGAATATCCTTAATTGCATTGCCGATATCCATACACATTGCATCTCCTCCGCAAAAGTATGTAGTAATTATAGCGTTTATGCTTCGGAAAAGCAATAGGTAGTGAGAAAATCTTATTATGCGAAGGTCGTGTGTGATTTTAACTCTGTCAGTGATAAATCGCAAGTTTTATATGTTATTTGTGCAATAACGGCAAACATTTTAAGCCCTAACAACAAAGATTTGGCGAATCACCAGACCTAAACCCGTCAGAAAATAGGGATTCTTTCGTTTTTGGGTATCCCCCCTCGCTAATTCTGCGAAAATTCACACGAAACCCTGCGCCGGTCTACATCTTGAAAGGGCATAGAGATTCGACCACCCCCTGCTCTTGAGTAAGCATATATATTTTGAAAAGTTGGCACTAAAGTGGCACTGACCTGACACTGACATGACCAAGATAATGTGTTATCATTATAATCGCAAAAATTGAGACTAATGTGAGACTGAGGTGAAACTAACCTGATACTGACATGAACAAAATAATGTGATATTATTAAAATCGCAGAAGCTGAGACGAAAAAGAGACTGCCCTCTGTGATCAACTTCAAATGGACAACAGAATAGCCACATAACAATAACCACCACAGGATTTTTCCTGCGGTGATTTTTTATACCCTGACCTAAATCTCTGTGCCGGAAATGGCAGGGGGATTTTTGCGTTTATGGGGTAATCCTTCCCGTGGCTATGAGGTGCGGGGACAAAGTTTCGTAAAAAGCGGACCACGTGGCCATCTCGTCTCCAATGGAAGATGGGAACAGAAAATTTCCAAAGGTTTCGGCCAATATGCCCATTCTTGTCCAGATAGATCTATGAAAAGAAAATTTGAAAAAGTTTTCGAATTCTTCGTCAAAACGCATCGTCCGTCTCCAAAGAGGAGTAGAGGGAAGAAATTTTCAAGAATTGGGGACCAGACGCACTGCTCATGTGCGGTGGCAAGTGTAGGAAGAAAATTCCTTAACCTTCGTCAAAACGGCCCCTTGCTGACCAAGTGCCAACTGTAAGGGACAACACAACATCGAAAGGAGGCACACACAGTGCAAGTTCAATTAGAAAAAATACCGCAGTTCCTCAAGGACAACGGTCAGTTCTGCTGTTGGCAGTATGAACTGCGGGATGGCAACCAGACCAAAGTGCCGTATACGCCGGGGACAACACGCAGAGCCAGCGTGAGCGCCCCCGCCACCTTCACAGCCTTTGATACTGCGGCATCCGCAACAGGCTATGACGGCATCGGCATCCGTGTCCATGGCAGGATCGTGGGCATTGACCTGGATCACTGCATCGTGGACGGCAAACTGCTCCCGTGGGCGCAGGCTATCGTAGACCGTTTTGATGAGACCTATATCGAGGTCAGCCCCTCTGGCACGGGCATCCGCATCTTCTGCCTGCTGCCGGACGGCTTCACCTACGATACCCAGACCTACTACATCAAGAAAGGTGACATTGAGGTCTACATCCCCGGTCACACCAACCGATTCCTCACGGTCACCGGTAACGCTCTCACGGATGCCGATGTGTTTGAAACGGCAGAGGCGCTCGTCTGGCTGCTTGACACCTATATGCGCCGCCCTACACCGCCCATTCCGGCTGTGGCTGTTCCCGGCGAAAGCTATCTCAGTGATGAAGAGGTCATTTCCAAAGCCACTGCCGCCAAGAACGGAGAAAAGTTCCGCAGACTGTGGGGCGGGGACATCACCGGATACAAGACACACAGCGAAGCGGATGCCGCCCTCGTTGCTACGCTGGCATTCTGGTGCAGCGGTGACAAGGAGCAGATGGACAGGTTGTTCCGACAGTCCGGCTTGATGCGTGAAAAGTGGGACAGCCTCCGTGGCGCTGATACCTACGGCAATATCTCCATCAAAAAGGCGGTGGCTCGGATGAATGACTACTACAAACCCATTATCCCACGCTCCGCTGCCGAGGACTTCGGTGTGGATTTGCTGAAGGAACTTGACCCTATGGACTCCTCCAAGTATCCGTGGAACGACATCGGTGCCGGTCACATTTTCGCAGACTTCTACCGGGACCGTCTGCGCTATGTACCGGAGCGGAAAATGTGGTTTCACTATGAGGGCGGCGTTTGGCAGCCGGACACCGGAAGTCTCCGGGCGATGCTCTACTGCATGGAACTGGCTGACCTCATGTACACCTTCGCTCTGGAGATCCGTGATGAGGATAAGCGTAAGTCCTATATGAAATACGCCAGCAGATGGCACAGCCATAACAATCGGGTCAACATCCTCAAGGACGCTCAGGTGTACCATCCCATCCCCTATGGCAGTTTTGATGCGGATATCTACATCTTCAACTGCAAGAACGGCACCCTGCATATCGACACCGGGGAGTTCACAGAACACCGCAGCACCGACCTGCTTACGAAAATCAGTCCCGTGGTGTATGACCCAACGGCCTACTCGGAGCGGTTCAGCACCTATATTGACGAGATCATGAGCGGCGATGCCGATAGAGCCAGATTCCTGCAGAAGATCCTGGGCTATGGTCTGACCGGGGACACCCGTCATGAATGCATGACCATCCTCTACGGTGTGACTACACGCAACGGCAAAGGCACCCTGTGCGAAAGCGTGCTGAAGGTGCTGGGTGACTACGGCTGTGCCTCACGCCCGGAGACCATCGCCATGAAAAGCTACACCAACGGCTCACAGCCCAGCGAGGATGTGGCCCGGCTGGCCGGTGTCCGCTTCGTGAATATCCCGGAGCCGGGAAAAGGCATGGTACTGGATGCTGCCAAGGTCAAAGCCATGACCGGAAATGACACCCTCAATGCCCGGTTCCTCCATGAAAACAGCTTCGACTTCCAGCCCCAGTTCAAGATTTATGTGAACACCAACTTCCTGCCGGTTATCAACGACATGACCCTGTTTTCCAGCGACCGCATCATCATTATCCCCTTCGACCGGCATTTTGACGAGCAGTCCCGCGACACCACCCTCAAACGGCAGTTTGCGGAACCCCAAGTCCAGAGCGCCATTCTAAACTGGCTGCTCGAGGGCTACCGGCTCCTGCGGAGTGAAGGACTTGGTCTCCCCAAATCGGTGAAAGAAGCGACTGAACGCTACCAGCATGACAGCGACAGGATGGTGCTGTTCTTTGAGGACAATCTGGTGGCGGACGATACCGCAGAGGAACTGACCTCCACGGTCTATGCCCGGTACAAGGGATGGTGCCAGGAGAACGGCTGCTACCCGGAGGGCATGAAGAACTTCAAGCAGGGTCTGCAGGCATTCGCCCAGGTAGTCCGTAAGCGCCCGAAGCAGGGCGGAGAGAAAACCACAGTGTTGCTGGGCTACCGACTCATCTCCGAGTTCGATGCTCCGCTGCTGGCATAACCACAGGATGTGGGGCAATGTGGCAGATGATTATAGGTTTTTCTATAGGAAAACAAATCTTGAAAACAACCATAATTACCTGCCACATTGCCCCATGCGGAAAGGAGGTGGTGCCTATGATTGTATAGCACCCTGTGATCAACATCCCAAAGCCAACGAAAGGAGCAAGATTTTATGAAGTACCGATTTTTCTACGGCACAAAACCGAACATCCGAACCCTGAGACCCGGGGATTTTTCCGGGAAAGGGTATGTGTGCGACCTTCTCCTCCAGACACGGTGGGGAACGCCCGTGACGGTATTCTGCAACAGGGAGCTGGATATCTGGAAGGTGCAGCACGGTTTTTCCACCGTGTTCTTCGGAACCAGAGCGGATGCACTGGCATACTGTAAGGGCCGGTTCTACGATGCGAACGGACAGGCGGTGTGACCCATGACCAAGATCCTGTATTACCCGCTCATCGGCTGTGACACCGAGGGGACAGCAAAAGCCGCCATGATCCCCACACCCCATGAGGACACAGTCAGAGCGCAGGCCGGTATGTGGCTGGAGGAGATGATTCCACACTATTTCCGGCTCTGTAGTCAAAACAGCAATTATCCCGCCGATACCTTCCGTATCCGCTGCCCCCGCTGCGGTAAGGTGCTGAAACGGATCAGTGCGGACATCAACGAAACCAGACATGGGCTGTATGTATGCAGCGCCTGTGTCACGAAATAAGGAGGATATTGATATGAATTACCCTTTGCACAACGAGAACAAGAAGCACCCGGAAATCCTGACGCCCACCCATTCCAGCTACTCGGACGAGTATGCGCAGAGAATGTGCGACCTGTATCTGTCGGATCACATCGAGCGCAACGAGCAGGGCGAACTTCAGGAGTATTACCGGCTCCATGCCAGAGACTGGCACACCCCGGAAATGGCACTTGCCTACGATGTCAAGTGCCCCAAGTGCGGCGCGATCCTGAAACAGGTAGCCCGTCAGAACAGCGGCACGGAACTCGGCCTCTATACCTGCCGGGTATGCAACAAGGATTAAGGAGGAAATTACAATGAACGCAATTGGTTATATCAATCAGTCCGAATACGAACCCCGGTTCTGGAATATGGCGAGATGCCGTTCTGGTCAGGGTGACCATCCTTCCATGGGTTACAACACCGCCAACGGCACCTACGCACTACCCGCTGCCTTTGGCAAAAAGCTGGAGCAGGCGCTCTCCCGGGAGAGCCTGTTCCGGGGCATGGCCACTGTGATCCGTGCCTATGGTAACGACTACACCCTCTATGCCAAGGACACCGATGACCTGGCGCAGTTTGTGGAAGAGGGCGGCCTGATCCCAGTTTATGACGGGATCGATGATTTCACCGTCAGCAAAATCGGCAGTCATAAGCTGGCTGTGTTTGTGAAACTGGATGAGGATTTCGTCAACGATGCCGGGTTCAGCATGGAGGACTACCTCACAGACCGTCTCGGCAGGAACTTCGGCAGGGCCGAGGACAAGGGCTTCATCACCGGCAGCGGTGTCCATGAACCCACCGGTATTCTCCACACCGATGAAGGGGCCGAGGTCGGTGTTACTGCCGGAACCCTTACCTACGATGACGTCATCGGCCTGTACTTTTCCGTGAAGCCGGAGTACCGCAGGAACGGTGTGTGGCTCATGAACGACAAGACGGCGCTGGCTCTCAGAACACTGAAGGACGCCGATGGCAATTACCTCTGGAACAGCAGCAACGACACCATTCTGGGCAAGCCTGTCCGGATCTCCGAGTTTATGCCGGATGCCGCCTCCGGTAACAAGCCTATTGCTTTCGGGGATTTCAGCTACTACTGGGTCGTACTGAGAGCACCGTTCAGCCTCAGGACCCTGACGGAGGAGTTCGCCCTGCATGACCAGATCGGCTACCTCGCGCTGGAATATCTGGACGGCAGACTTGTCCGAAGAGACGCAGTCAAGGTGCTTCAGATGAAATAAGCCACGGAGAGAAGGACCGCCCCTTTGGCAGTCCTGGCCCCCAGGGGCGGTCTGAATCTCTGCGATACCTTACCCTGGGAACGGGCGTGGGGTCGCGTGTACGAAATCGCGTAAGTTTTCGGGGGAATAGCCCCCGGAGGAAAGGCAGGTGACGAAAATGGCGAAAGACAGAGAGGCTGTGGTCGAGACGGTGATTGGAGATACCATGTACATCATCGAGAATACCGTCAGTGATGATGCCCGAGAGACCGCTTATGAAAAGGTCAGGAGACTCATCCTCCATGACACAGAAATTTATCAGAAAAAAGCATCCTGACGCTTGATATTGCGGCAGTATAGAGCGAATATGAAGTACCGCTTGAAGGCTGTCGGAAAGGAGGAACATCATGAACACCAACAGACAGTCTAAAACAAACGAGAAAATCACCGCTCTGTACTGCCGCCTCTCCCGTGACGATGAACTGCAGGGGGACAGCAATTCCATTCTGAACCAGAAAGCCATCCTGCAGAGGTACGCCGATGACAATGGTTTTACCAATACCCAGTGTTTTGTGGATGACGGGTACAGCGGCACCACCTTCGACAGACCCGCCTGGAACAGACTCAGCGCCATGATCGATGAAGGGCTGATCGGCACCATCATCGTGAAGGATATGTCACGACTGGGCAGAGACTACCTGCAGGTCGGTATGTATACCGAGATGGTCTTTCCCAATGCCGACATCCGCTTCATCGCCATCAACAACGGCGTGGACAGCATCAACGGCACCGAAAATGACATGACTCCGTTCATCAACATTTTCAATGAGTTCTATGCCAAGGATACCAGCCGCAAAATCCGGGCTGTGTTCAAATCCAAAGGACAGTCCGGCAAGCCGCTGTGCACTAATCCGCCCTATGGTTACATCAAAGACCCGGAGGACAAAAACCACTGGATCATTGATGAGGAGGCCGCAAATGTGGTGCGGGAAATCTTCCATCTCTGTGTATCCGGCTATGGGCCGCAACAGATTGCAAAGGAGATGATGCGGCGGGGCTACATGAACCCGACCGCCTATGCCAGAGCGCATGGCAGAACCACACCGGACAATCGCACGGTTGGTGACGATTACACCTGGCAGAACAGCACCATTTCCCACATTCTCACCCGGATGGAGTATCTGGGGCACACAGTGAATTTCAAAACCTACCGCAAGTCCTACAAGAACAAGAAGCAACTGAAGAATGACCCGTCTCAATGGCAGATTTTTGAGAATACCCACGAAGCCATCATTGACCGGGAGACCTTCGATATTGTGCAGCGCATCCGGGATGGGAGACGCAGGGTTACACCGATGGGAGAAATGCCGATACTCTCCGGAATGGTATTCTGCGCAGACTGTGGCAAGAAACTCTACCAGGTTCGGGGCAGAAATCTTCCGCAAAAGGAATACATGGTATGCTCCACCTACCGGAAGATTAAGGGCGGCTGCAGTTCCCACCAGATCCGAAACGAGGTTCTCGAGCGGCTGCTTCTTGATGGGATTCAGGCCGTAACCGCCTATGCCAGAGATCATGAAGCCGATTTTGTGGAACTGATCACTCAAAAATCACAGACCGAACTGGACAAAAGTCTCCGGGACGGGAAACGGGAACTGGAGCAGGCCCAAGCCAGAATCCGCAAACTGGATGATATTATCCAGCGGCTTTACGAGGACAACCTGGAAGGCAAGGTCAGCGACGAACGCTTCGCCAGAATGACGGTCAACTATGAAGAGGAGCAGAAAGGACTGGAGAGCCGAGTGGCAGAACTGAAAAAGCTGCTTGCCGCCGAGAAAAACCGCTCCGTCAATGTTGACCACTTTCTGACCCTTGTGCGCAAGTATACGGATGTGCAGGAACTCACCGCTGAAATTGTCCGGGAATTCGTGGAGAAGGTGTATGTGTATCAGGCAGAGCGGATTGACGGGCAGAAGGTTCAGCGCATCCGAATCGTCTGGAACTGCATCGGTGAATTTACACCGCCAACCGTAACAAATACAGAAAAATCGGCATAGCCGGTAAATACATACCAACTATGCCGATATTTTTCCGGGATTGCGTATCCCTAAGTTGCACCACTAAACAGGAGTTCCGTCTACGTTGATGGCAATACTCATGTAAGCATTTTCTGCTGCAGCTTCCATAAGTTTATCGTACTGTTCTTTTTGCATTTATATACCTCTATTGATATTCCAGGGAAATTGAAGACAATCTTCTTGCTCCAGAAGCCATCCTCCCGTTTTTCCGGGAACAACGCAATCCGTTCGATAAAAACTTTCATGAACTCTTTTTTGCTCTGCTGTGGTAGATGTTATCTCCAGAAATCTTTTCCTGCCGGATGCTTCTGATCTGGCGCTGGACTTCCTCTATTTTACCATACTGTTCATCAGAACGGCACTGTAAATCCAAAAATTTCGGCCTTTTTCGGTCATAGCACGGGGAAGTCACATCCAGCGTGTTCATCTGCCGGCTCCAGTCGTAATTTTGTTCCCAATGCCTGCCAGAGCTGTGTCTGCAACGCCTTCAGCTGCTTTTTTATGTCTGCCGTACCCACAGTGGTTCCGATCTCTTTTCTTTGATGGCTTCGGAAAAGCCGAGAATGGTGTTGTTCTGAGGGGATGCTGCATTTCCGGCTGACATCCACTTCTGGATACCCTATGCCAACAGAGATGCTGTTTGCCCCTATTGGATGAACCAGAGCCAAAAGGCAGGTGCTGCCCTCCTTTTGGAACCTCCTGCATTTTCTGCAGCTGTAAGTATCCAAACTGTCAAAATGCAGTTCGGATACCACGCCTTGAAAATGAAAATGGACAGTCCCTCGTAAGAGAGGATCTGTCCATTTTTGTGAAACCGTTTTCGGTTCAACTGATTTACGATTTTCTTTGGTTCACAATTCCGTTTGATTTTAAGTAGATCGTTTCTTTCCTTGAAAAATCGACGCAAGAAATTTGGCAAGATAATGACCAAGGAACACAAAGCATCCTATAACTGCAATATAATCCAGCAAGAAAAGGATCAGTGGTTCCTCGTAGTCAAAGAATACGAAATGCGATCGCAGAAGCATATATACCCCTACTTGTCGGGTAAAAAACGCATAAACGCCATAAACTGCGATGACTATCGCTATGACCCGCAGGAGTGTCGTCTGGACGCCAGACTTTTTTCTTCCTTTGCCTACGATGCACATGATCATGTTCCAATGCAATCCGAGATGTATACCCATCAGTGCGAAACTCCAATAGGAGCAAAGCATGTGCAAAGTTCTTGCCAGTGACCGTTCCCCTTGAATCGGCAACGCAGAAAATACGTGGCGTGATAAAATAACGCCGCTGTACGCAAGGCCAATCATACACAATAAGAGCAAAGCTGCGATCATTGTCTGGAATACGCGAAATGCTGTATATTTCCCTTTGCAGATGTGCTTGCACCACTGAAGGTTGAGGATGTGGTGGACCAGAAACAGCAGAAACATTCCGATACCGATCCATTCGTGTGCTGCTTCTCCTACCATTTCATAGGCCATGAGAAGCAGCAATGCAGCCGTCATTAGCACATCACAGATTCGTTTCGCAATCATTTTAGGCTGCATGGTGCGTCCTCCTTGTATTTTTTATTTCGCAATCTGTCAGGCAATATGGCGTGTCCGTTCCAAATAGTCCGCAGAATCCCTGCAGGAATGGGAACCGATTTTCAAAGGAATGTATTCTAGAGCTTTCCTGCCAGCTTAATCGCTTCACTCTGATTGGTTGCCATTCCGGCGTACTGCATACCATAGAGCGCGGCAAAACGTTTCATAGTGTAGTCACCGGCATCCAGCATCCATTTTTCCGGGGCGGCTCCCTGAAACAGGAAGTACAACGTTCTTCCCGAAAAGCTGCCATTTTCCACCGGTCCGTAAAACCGATCCAGCATATTGCGAACCGCGCCGCAGATATTATGCCAGTACAGCGGTGAGCCAATGACGATCATGTCTGCCGCTTTCATTTTTGCAATCACCGCGTCAAACTGGTCATCCTCAAACTTCTGACCGTAACTGCCGATCCGGTAGTCCGTCAGGTTCAGTGGATCTATACTAAAAAAGTGGACACAAATATACACGAACTGTTACAATAAAA
>OLNN01001082.1_pt1 | contig 24252 bp, 24 predicted proteins | sample 1672141 | NCBI WGS metagenome assembly OLNN01 (sample SAMEA3136652, study PRJEB25190) | human gut metagenome | biome: human gut; feature: human-associated habitat; material: faeces | place: Austria | collected 2013
CGTTGGGGAACTCCAGGTCGGCCTTGTCGATCTCGTCGATGAGCAGGACCACCTGTTCCTCGGCCTGGAAGGCCTCACCCAGCTTGCCCAGCTTGATGTACTTGGCGATGTCGTCCACGCCGGCGTTGCCGAACTGGCTGTCGTACAGACGCTGGACCACGTCGTACACGTACAGGCCGTCCTGGGCCTTGGTGGTGGACTTGATGTTCCAGATGATCAGCTCCTTGCCCAGGGCGTTGGAGATGGCCTCGGCCAGCATGGTCTTGCCGGTGCCCGGCTCGCCCTTGACCAGCAAAGGCTTTTGCAGAGCCATAGCGATGTTGACTGCGCCCATCAGGTCTTCGGCTGCGACGTAATTGCTGGCGCCTTTAAATTTCTGTTCCAACATTTGAGAGGACTCCCTTCTATCGTTGTCATTTCCGGACCGCCGTGGGCCGGGAAATGAAGGATAAAGCGCGCGGAAACGCGGCTGTCAATACAACGGTTATCATAAGTTTTTTGTTCAAAATTGATTCTAGCAGAAAACGGGAAACAAGGCAATAGAGCCGGCGGGAATACAGATACTTCCGATCAGATTTGCATTTCTGCCGATACTATGCTATCATTTTAGCATCTAAACCATACACCAACAAGAATGCACTTTTTAGTAATGTACTACCCAAAAGGATACTAAGGGGGATTTATGGCAGAACAGAAATATAATTGCCCTGTGGAGGCGACACTCAGTCAGATCGGGGGCAAGTACAAGGCGATTATCCTGTACCATCTGATCAAGGAAGGGGTGCTCCGGTTCAGCCAGCTGCAAAAGGTGATTCCCAAGGCCACGCCCAAGATGATGAGCCAGCAGCTGCGGGAGCTGGAGGCGGACGGGCTGATCAACCGAAAGGTCTATCCGGTGGTGCCGCCCAAGACGGAGTACTCCCTGACCGAGCGGGGCAAAACCCTCTCGCCGGTGATCACCGCCATGTATGACTGGGGCCACACCTATATGCCCGGGCAGTTCCTGATGGAGTAACCTGCACAGGGAACGTCAGTCCCGGACCATCAGCTTTTTCATGGCCTGCTCCAGGCCGGCCACCGTCAGCGGATACATATCAAACAGATCGGTGATGATGTCGTAGCTCTCGCCCCAGGTACCGATAAAGGTGCCCTTTTCCCGGAGCAGCGGGGTCAGCCACACGGTGTGACGGTAGCGGGACAGGATATACTTTAACCAGTCCTGACCGGAATATCCCAGGTTGTTGGGCGTGGTCTCCGCCGGCGGGTAGAGCAGCTCGTTGACGTCCATGGTGGCATCGCCCACAAAGATGACCTTGTAGTCCTTGTCGCACTCCCGCAGGACCTTCCGGGTGGAGACCTCGTACTTCAGCCGCAGGGAGGGATTGGTGTACAGGTACTCGTCAATGCAGTTGTGGAAGTAGTAGATCTTCAGGTCCTTGAACCGGTTGGAGCGGCTGGCTGCCTGGAACAGCCGGCTGCACAGCGGGTGATAAGGGGTCATGGTGCCGCCGGAGTCGATGAGCAGCAGTACCTTAATGGTGTTGCGCCGGGGTTTTTTGTAGCGCACCTGGAGGATGCCCGCCTTCTGACAGGTGTCGTGGATGGTGCGTTTGATGTCCAGCTCTTCCTCCTTGCCGTACTGGTCCGAGTACAGGCACAGTCGCCGAAAGGCCATCTGGAACTGGCGGATGCTCAGCACATTGTCCTCGCGAAAGTCCCGGAACTCCCACAGCGGTACCCGCATACCGGACTTGGGCCGGCGCCGGTTGCTGACCCGGATGATGTTGGGATCAAAGCTGGAGCGGCGGAAGGGTGCGGCCTCCGGCGACTCCACAAAGACGTAGTCGTCAGCGGCCTCCGCTTCCTCCTGCTGGGCGCGCCGGGCGGCCCGGTCATCTGCGCCCGCACCGGACTGTTCCTCCTCGGTCAGGTGGAGCTCCTTCTGGCCGGCGCTGTTGATGTAGTCCAGAATGGCCTCCGGAAGCTCCGTCTGGAGGGTGCCGTCGGCGGAGTAGAACACGTCCTCAAAGAAGTCCAGAAAGGCGTGGTCAAACTTGTCGTACTCGGTCTCGGACTTGCACACAATGGCCCGGCACAGGTGGTAAAATCCGGTCACCGAGGAGCCGTGCAGCCCTTTGGAGAGGGCTTCCTGAAAGGTCAGCCATTCCGTAATGGATACATCCAGACCGTATTGACGCAGGAGATAGAAAAATTCGAGAAACATAATCAATTACCTCAACGCTGCATGATGGACAGGGCATCGTTTGTCCAGCGCCGCAAAGGGACCGATGAAGGGTCCGGACTGCGGCAGGTGGTGTCTGGTGCGCTGCGAATCAGCTCCTTTTTCCGTTCCAAAGTTCTCTGTGGTTTCACAGGGGACTTTTTCAGTTTGGGTTCAAAATTGATTCTAACAGAAAAAGGGAGGCAAGGCAATAGAGGCCAAAACAGGATGGGGAGATTTTGTGGGTGGGTGGAGACTGGCAGTTATCCCAGCGTGTCAGCTCCGGACCATCAGCTTTTTCTTGGCCTGTTCCAGGCCGGACAAGGTCAGCTGGTACATGGGGAACAGGTCCGCGATGATGTCATAGGTCTTGCCCCAGTCGCCGAAGAAATTGTCTCGGGGTTTGGTGTAGGGGTTGAGCCACACCACATGCCGATAGCGGCGGTTCAGGTAGTTCAGCCAGTCCTGCCCGCAGTACCCTCTGTTTTTATAGGTGGGCTGAGGCGGATGATAGGTCAGGTCGCCCATATCCATGGTGGCGTCGCCCACCAGAATCACCCGGTAATCCTTGTCGCACTGTTTCAGCACGTCCAGAGTGTACTTCTCGTAGGGCTCCTCCAGGGTCGGGTTGGTGTACAGGAACTCATCCAGACAGTTGTGGAAGTAGTACACCTTCAGATCCTTGAAGTGGTTGGAGCGGCTGACTGCCTGGAAGAGCCGGCTGCACAGCTGCCGGTAGGGGTCCATAGAGCCGCCGGAGTCCATCAGCAGCAACACCTTGATATTGTTGCGCCGGGGTTTCCGGTAGCGGATCTGGAGCAGTCCGCCCTTGCTGCAGGTGGCGTTGACGGTCTGTTCGATGTCGAATTCCTGCTCTGCGTCGTCCTGATTGGTGTACTGGCACAGCCGCCGGAAGGCCATCTGGAACTGGCGGATGCTGAGCACATTGTCCTCCCGGAAGTCCTTGAAGTTGCGTGGACCAGCCACTCTGAGGGCGGATTTGCTCATGGTAGTGCCGCCCACCCGGATGGCGTTGGGGTTGAAGCCGGCGTTGCCGAAAGGAGAGATGCCGTGGGTGCCCACATAGTGGACGCCGCCGTTGTGCTCCTTTTGCTGACGGGACAGGCGCCGGCGGAACTTCTCCTCAATCTGTTCCCGGGTGAGGTTTTTCATCTCCTCGGTGATGTCGTCGGCGTTTTTGCGGAGGATGCGGCCACCGTGCCGGCCCGGATCGTTCACCCACTCCATGATCTGGTCTGAGATCTGATCCCGCAGCGCCTGGTCGCCATAGACGATGCCGTCCTGGAAATAGGTGGTGAACGCCTGCTGAAAGCTGTCGTAGTCCGACTCGGACTTGCAGAGGACGGCCCGGCACAGGTTGTAAAACCCGCTGACCGTAGCGCCATGCAGTCCCTTTTGAAGTCCCTCCATCAGAGTCAACCATTCGGTAGTGGATACCTCCATTCCCTGAGCGCGCAGCTCATATAAAAACTGGTTAAACATTCCGAATCACCTCAATTTGTAATATCCGGTGGTTGTTCTGTCATTTTGACCCTGCTACGATCCGGCCAGCTGATCGATGCGCTCCAGCAGCTGCCACAGCACCGGAAGGGCTTCCTCACCGATGGCGGCCTGGGTCTCCGCCTGGAGGCGCTCCCAGATGACCATGCCCGCGGCGACGGACTGGGTTCCACGCTCACTCAGGCGAATGAGGTTGTTGCGTTTGGTCTCGCCCGGAACCTCTTCGACGAGATCCTTTTTCCGCAGTACCCCCAGATTTCGGATGATGGTTGTCCGGTCCAGCCGGGTGTACTGGGCCAGCTCACTTTTGTTGCAGGCCTCCAGCTGGGAGATGCTGACCAGCAGGAAAAACTGGTTTGCCGTCAGCTGGATTTCGGCAAGGGCCTCGTCGTAGTATTTGGTCAGGATATTTGCCGCGTGGCGGAAGTTGACGCAGTAGCAGGGACTGTGTACCGGTTGGATGTTTGCCATATCGCTGCTCCTCTCTGCAGAAAGTTCGATGAATATGTGTACTAGCACCTGTGCATATACACGTGATAGCGCGGAGATCCCCGTTTGTCAACCCCTGTTGGGGGTATTTTTTGCAAAAAAGGGCTTTCGGTCGGGGTCTGGCGGCGGTGCGGAGACGCCGTTCCTTTTTGTCTATTGTGCATGATGGAGGGGTGACATAATCGAAAAAGAAGGTAGAAAATTTATAAAACTTTTTTTGAAAAATCCCTTGACAGCCCTATAAGGGTATGCTATCATGCAAGTACAGAAAGGAACCCGCCAACAGAAAGCAGCAGCCCGAAAGGATGGATGCCTGATGATGACGAAGTTCATTTCCCAAACCAAACTGCAATAGGAGGACAGTCCATTGAACAGCTGAAAACCCACTGGCAGTCTTCGCGGGAGCTGTCCGGTGAAGCACATTGAGTTTATCCGCATTACCTACTTCAAGTTCTCTCACCTTTGGAGACAAGGAGGCGGTCCCAAATGGCACTGGTTCTGAAACTGATTTGAGCACAGGTTGGAAAGGGGATGGTTCCAAAGTACAATCCAGTTATCAGCCGATGAGGTTTGATCCCCCGCAGTCGGCGCAGTGACACAGGAAGTGGATCACGGGAGTTTGCACGAAAGGGTGATACCCATGGTACAAGCGAGAATCCCACCGCAAGTCTGACAAGGAGGACGGTCCATTGAACAGCTGAACGCCTGCTGGCAGAGTTCGTCGGCGCTGTTCCAGCGAAAGGCATTGTGTTAGCCGCAGTTCCTAATCAGTTTCCCCATCGAGCAGAAGGAGGAGAGCCGAAATGGCACTTGTTCTGAAACTGATTTGAGTATCGGTCAGAAAGGGGATGATTCCAAAGTGCAACTTACAGTCAGCCGACTTTCAGGAACGGTGACTGGTCGGTGAAGTGAAATCACACCGAATTCAAGCAAATTTGAAAGGGGGCATGGGATTCCATGAAACTCGACTTTAAAGCAGAACAGAAATGACCCGGTTCCACGGTAGGTAGGAATCGGGTCATTTCTGTTTTGTTTGAAAGAGGTAACGAAAAGGAGCTGGCGCTTGCCAACTCCTTTTTTTGACGGTTAAACCTGTGCCGTCAGCAAACTGGCGGCGAATTGGAGAGCCGACCGGGGACTCCGGCTGGTGTGACGGGCCTCCCAGCGCACAGCGGCCTTTTTCAGATCCTCGGGCTCCATGACCACGCCCTTGCTGACCGCCATCTCCACAGCCATCTCGATAAACTGAGGCTTGGTCAGCTCGGAGTAGAGCACCCGCAGGCCGAACCGGTCCGCCAGAGAGGTCTTGTCCTGGATGGTCTCGCTGGCGTCGATCTCGTCACCGTTTCGGTCGGAGAAGTTCTGACGCACCAGATGGCGGCGGTTAGAGGTGCAGTATATCGCCACATTGTCGGGACGGGGTTCCAGGCTGCCCTCCAAAATGGTTTTCAGAGAGGAGAAGGTCCGGTCCTCCTTGTCGAAGGCCAGATCGTCGATGAAGATGATAAACTTCTGAGGCCGGTGGGCCAGATCCCGCACCAGCTGCGGGATGTCGCACAGCTCTTCCTTCTGCACTTCGATGAGCCGCAGATTTTCGAAGCCCTGAATGCCCAGCAGACCCTTGACCGTAGCGGATTTGCCTGTGCCGGACATGCCGTAGAGCAGTACATTGTTGACCTGCTTGCCGGCCACCAGCAGGCGAGTGTTCTCAATCACCTGATTGCGCTGGCGCTCGTAACCCAGGAAGGCGTCCTCAGGCACGAAGTCGGGATGGGGAACCGGGTGCAGCTCACCGCCCTGCCACACAAAGGCGTGATACCGGGAGAACAGGCCGCAGCCATTGACGCGGTAAAATTCAGTCAGCTCCTCAAAGGTGGGTAGAATACCGGATTTCCACTCGGGCAGCTGCGCGGCGGCCTCCTGCCAGGATTGGGGCAGCTGAGCGGCCAGTTCCGACTTAAGCTCTGCCGGGTCCAAGGCCGCTAGATGGGCAAATACCGCCACATCCCGTCGGGCCGCCTGGGTCAGGCAATCGGTCGCCTGATGGCGGGCCACGGCCTCCGCGTAAGGAGCGCTGCCGTAGCGGAGCTGATCGGTGAGATAGCTGCAAAAGCTGTCATAGCCCGCCTGAGCCAGGGCATAGAAAGCGGCGGAGTAGGCCTCCAGCCCTTCCTCGCCGGATGTACGCTCCAGGGCGCGGAACAGGTCCCGCAGAGCGGCCACCGGCGGCAGTTCCAACAGGTTTCGGTATACGGATACGCCGGCGAGTGCGGCGGAAAATGCGTTGTTCATGGTGATTCCTCTATTTCTCTGTACGGGCAGCGTTCCAGCGCCGTCCCTGTCACATTAGTGGGATTGGTCGGCGCTGACCGACTCCGGCAGGCTCAGCTGAATGGTCTGGGTGACGCTGTTCTGCTCTTTGTCGTCGGCGAGGGACCAGGCAGTGATGGTGATGTCCAGCGCACAGCTCTCGGTGCAGTTGGCCAGAATATCCCACTCCTCCTTCTGACCGGGCTGGAGCTTTGCTGACTCATAAAGGGTCTTGCCGTCCACGGCCAGGGTGTAGACAAAGGCAAATTCATTTTTCTCACTGTTGGAGAGGGTGAGAGTGTGATTTTTCTCCGTCACCTTTTTGTCCGTAAAACGGGGATAGCTGGCATAGGCCTCCTCGACCTGTTCCACCTTGGCGGACGAAGCCGAACCTTCTGCACTTCCGCTTCCGGTCCCGCCGCCGCAACCGGTCAGCATTCCCAGCAGCAGCGCCAGTGCGGTCATCCCTGTGCCAATTTGCATCAACTTGTTTTGTACGGACATAGTCGGCCAACTCCTTTTCTCGATCGGTTCGTTTGGTCTGATACGGTTTCGATTATAGCGGATTTTTCCACAGAATACAATGGCGGAGCGCACAAATCTGTGGAGGTGTCAGGTGGTTCGATTGACGGTGTTTTAATCCTCTGATACAATAAGGTTACTTTTTCGAAGGAAATTCGATCACAGTGGGGGCACCGTATGAATCAGACAGAGCTTTGTAATCAACTGGCCCGGTCCGCCGAGGACCGATTGCTGCTGCGCCGGGTACTGGACCAGGCGGTGGCGGCGGAGCGGAAGTGTATTCCCTGCCGCACCCACTTTCTCTCACCCCGGGAGGTGGCGCTGGCCCGGCAGCTGGTGTCCGCTCTGGGCGTACCGTCCCACCGGTTCGACGGCGGCTATCCGGAGGCAGAGCGGCAGGTCTGCGTCTTTCTGCCGGACTGGCTGGAGCCCGAGGACTGCACCGCTGAGTACATCGGCGTTACGGCGCTCCGTGCCACCTGGTACCAGGGCGAATCCCTCAGCCACCGGGACCTGCTGGGGTCCCTGATGGGGCTGGGGGTCCGACGGGAGATGGTAGGGGATCTGCTGGTGGCGGAGCACAGCTGTGACTGTCTGCTGCTGCCAGAGCTGGTCCCATTTCTTCTGCAAAACTGGACCCAGGCAGGGCGGAGCAAGCTGAAGGTGGCGCAGATTCCGCTGGAGCAGGTGGAGGTGCCCATCGTGGCCCGGAAGACCATACGGGATACCGTCTCATCCCTGCGGCTGGACGCAGTGGCCGCTTCGGGCTTCGGCACCAGCCGGGCCAAGATGGCCGAGGCCATCTCCAGCGGCCGGGTGACGCTGAACTATCTGGAGTGTACCCGCCCGGACCATCCGGTGTCGGAGGGAGACGGTATTGCCTGCCGGGGCATGGGGAAGTGCCGGCTGGTCACCGTAGGTGGCCGCAGCCGGAAGGGCCGCATCAATATCACCATAGACCGTTATATTTAAGGGAGGTACCAATTATGCCCGTAACCAAAGAACAGATCGACCGGATCAACCAGCTGGCCCGGAAGTCCAAGGCGGAGGGCTTGACGCCCGAGGAGAAAGAGGAACAGGCCAAGCTGCGGCGGCTGTACATCGACTCGGTGAAGGCGTCGCTGGTGGGACAGCTGGAGAACACCTATATCGTGGACGAGAAGGGAAACAAGCGCAAGCTGCCCCGCAAGAACCCCACCCGTCCTCAGTGATGCGCGACGTTAAAATATTATCGTTTTTCGATAAAAAATAGTTGACAAAGATAATGCGCTCTGGTATTCTAGCCTCGTGAGGAGGAAGCGCCGGTCCGGAGGGCCTTTTCTCCCGAAGAACTGACCTGTTTTCCTGACGAAAGGAGCTTTGTGCTATGAATTCCAACGAGAAAATCCGCAGACTGCAAAAAAACAGCCGCGTCACCTTTGTCGTACTCACCGTCCTCCAGGTCCTGCTGGCAGTGGCCGCTGTAGGCGTGGTCCTGGCCGGGATCTGTTATGCTGAGACCTTTGCCGGGATACTGAACCAGCTGTTCAGCGGCGTGGCCCGGGAGCTCCTCACCACCGGAACCTTGGTGTTCCTGATCCTCTGCGTGGTGGTGAAGCTGGCCCTGTACTTCGCCGTGCTCACCCTGGCCGGACGGATGTTCCGGGACTTCAGCCGGGAGGACTCGCCCTTCCGCCAGATTCACGTCCGGCGGATGCGCTGGATCGCCCTGCTGATCTTTGTGGCGTCCTTTATCAACCTGTTCAGTATGCAGATCACCAGCTGGATTGCTGCTCTGCTGATCTGGTGCGTGTCCATTGTCTTTGACTACGGCTGCCAGCTCCAGCAGGAGTCCGACGAAACCCTGTAAAGGAGGTGCGGTATGGCAATTATTCTGCGCCTGGACCGCGTGATGGCAGATCGGAAGATGAGCCTGAACCAGCTCTCAGAGCGGGTGGGAGTCACCAACGTGAATCTGTCCAAGCTCAAGACCGGCAAGGTCAGCGCGATCCGTTTTTCCACCCTCAACGCCATCTGTGCTGCTCTGGACTGCCAGCCCGGTGATATTCTGGAGTATCAGCCTGACGAGGCGTAACATGAAACCGTATAACAGCGCCGGTAGCCACTGGCGAGAGAGAAAGGAAGATCAACTATGATGATAGTCAACACCGATTATATCTCCGGCAAGGAGCTGGAGATGCTGGGCCTGGTAAAGGGCTCCACCATCCAGAGCAAGAACATTGGCCGGGACATCACCCAGTCCCTGAAAACCCTGGTGGGTGGCGAGCTGGGCGCCTATACCGATATGATGAACCAGGCCCGTGATCTGGCCACTCAGCGTATGGTGGCGGAGGCAGAGGCACTGGGTGCGGACGCCGTAGTAAATGTGCGCTATTCCAGCGCTGCGGTGATGCAGGGTGCCGCAGAAGTGATGGCCTATGGCACTGCTGTCCGGTTCAAAGGATAACGCCCTGTTTCCGGACAATGAAAAGCATAGAAAAAGAGCTGGCAGATTGCCAGCTCTTTTTTAGATCAAATTGATTCCCTGTGTAACGAATTACTTGTCGATCACGGGGATCTCGGTTTCGTCCTTTTCGTCCAGGTGCGCCAGCCAGTACTTGGTGTCCTTGGCGATGGTACCGGACAGCAGCAGCACAGCTACCAGGTTGGGGATTGCCATCAGTGCGTTGAGCACGTCAGCGACGGTCCAGACCAGGTCCAGATTCAGAACCGGGCCGATGACGCACACGGCGACGAAGATGAGCTTATAGGGGATCAGAGCCTTCTTGCCCAGCAGGTACTCAATGCAACGCTCGCCATAGTAGGACCAGCCCAAAATGGTGGAGTAAGCGAAGCAGATGATGCCGACGACCAGAATCAGGGGACCAATGACGGGGATCTGGTCAAAGGCCATGCTGGTCAGAGCGCCGCCGTCCATGGTGGCGGGATCGAAGGTGATACCGTTGTCAGAGAGGAAGGTGCTGACCAGAACCAGACCGGTCATCAGGCAGACAACAACGGTGTCCCAGAAGGTGCCGGTAGCGGAGACCAGAGCCTGACGGACAGGGTTACGGGTCTGAGCAGCGGAGGCAACCAGCGGAGCGGAGCCCAGACCGGATTCGTTGGAGAACAGGCCGCGGGCAATACCGTAACGGGCAGCCATCATGATGCCCTGGCCGACCAGGCCGCCGCCCACAGCGGCAGGAGTGAAAGCACACTTGCAGATTGCAACGATAGCGGGGATCAGAGTGGCGTGGTTGATGCACAGGATGATGATGCAGCCCAGCACATAGAACACGGCCATGAAGGGGACCAGCTTTTCGCAGACGCGAGCGATAGACTTAATACCGCCCAGGATAACGACAGCGGTCAGGATACCAAAGACAATGCCGACAGCCAGCGGGGGAATGTTGACGTTGATGTACTTGGGGGCGTTGGTGGTAATCACGTTGGAGATAGCGTTGATCTGGGTGCCGCAGCCGATGCCGAAGGAGCAGATGCCTGCGAACAGGGCAAACAGGATACCCAGCCATTTCATGTTCAGGCCGCGCTCCAGAGCGTACATGGCGCCGCCCTGCATTCTGCCGTCCGAGCTCTTCACACGGTACTTGACTGCGATCAGGGATTCGGCATACTTGGTGGCGATGCCGAACACGCCGGTGAGCCAGCACCACAGCACGGCGCCGGGGCCACCCAGTGCGATAGCGGTACCCACACCGATGATGTTACCGGTACCGATGGTGGATGCCAGAGCGGTGGTCAGCGCCTGGAACTGGCTGACGTCGCCCGGGGAATCCGGATCCTTGGTGACGGACAGCTTGATAGCAGTGCCGATTTTGCGCTGGATCACACCGGTCCGTGCCGTCAGGAACAGGTGGGTTCCGAACAGCAGGATGATCATGGGGACGCCCCAGACCAAGCCGTCGAACCAGTTTATGAAGTTAGTAAAAGCTTCCATTGTTTTCTCCCTTTCTAAAACATCTCTTTGAAGTTTGGGATCTCTCAAGAGGGACGCTGAAAGCCAAAAAAAGCGCGGCAAAAGAGCCCGCGCCCCCATTGGCACTTGCGACACTTGAGAGGTTCACTGCACAGGCGGGTATGTGGAAGTCTCGCTGTTTCCCGGCAGCCGAACGCCATTTTGCGGTGGCTCCGCGAAGCCGTGTGAAACAGAAAAGGAAGTTTCCTGCAAACCGGCTCTGGGAGTGAACATAGATAGTATATACTACAAAAGACGGAAATTCAAGGTATTTTTGAAATTTTTCAAAATGAGCTGAAAAAAAGTTCCCTTGCGGCGGGGGAAAATCCCGCTGGGGCAAAGGAAAAAAGGAGAAAAAATGAATCCAATTCGTTTTTTTGATGCAAGGTGCATGGGACTTGTCGGGAAAATTCGGCATTTTTTTTGCACCTCGACCTTGCATAATAGGGCGAAATCCGGTATCATACATTTGTGTTAAAGTAAAGTGTGAAAGAATCACTGGAAGTAGGAGTAAATACGTTATGAAGACACCTTTTGTTACCAAAGATCAGTTGGAGGAGATCTGTGCCCAATATCCCACGCCCTTCCACCTGTATGACGAGGCCGGAATCCGCCGGACCGCCCGCGCCGTCAACGAGGCATTCGCCTGGAACCCCGGGTTCCGGGAGTACTTTGCCGTCAAGGCCACCCCCACCCCGGAGATCCTGAAGATCCTGCGGGAAGAGGGGTGCGGCGTGGACTGCTCCTCGCTCACCGAGCTGCTGATGAGCGACCGGTGCGGTTTCTCCGGCCAGGAGATCATGTTCTCCTCCAACGAGACCCCGGCGGAGGAATTTGTCCAGGCCGAAAAGCAGAAGGCCATCATCAACCTGGACGACTTCACCCATATTGATTTTCTCAAGGAGACCCTGGGCTATATCCCGGAGACCATCTCCTGCCGTTATAATCCCGGCGGCGTGTTCACCCTGGGCGAGAGCGAAGAGGGCTTCCAGGTCATGGACAACCCCGGCGAGGCCAAGTACGGCTTCACCAAGCCCCAGATCATCGAGGGCTTCCAGAAGCTCAAGGAGCTGGGCGCCAAGCACTTCGGCATCCACGCCTTCCTGGCCTCCAACACCATCTCCGACGGCTATTACCCGGCCCTGGCGGGACAGCTGTTTGAGCTGGCCGTGGAGCTGAAGGAAAAGACCGGCTGCCACATCGAGTTTATCAACCTGTCCGGCGGCGTGGGCATCCCCTACCGTCCCGAACAGCGGGCCAATAACATCGCCGCCATCGGCGCCGGCGTCAGGGAGCAGTACGAGAAGATCCTGGTGCCCGCCGGCATGGACGACGTGAAGATCTTCACCGAGATGGGCCGCTTTATGCTGGCGCCCAACGGCCACCTGGTCACCCGGGCCATCCACGAGAAGCACATCTATAAGGAGTACATCGGTGTGGACGCCTGCGCGGCCAACCTGATGCGCCCGGCCATCTACGGCGCCTATCACCACATCACCGTCATGGGCAAAGAGAACGCACCCTGCGACCACAAGTATGACGTGGTGGGCTCCCTGTGCGAGAACAGCGACAAGTTTGCCGTGGATCGCATGCTGCCCCAGATCGACAAGGGTGACCTGCTGGTGATCCACGACACCGGCGCCCACGGCTTCTCCATGGGCTATAACTACAACGGCCGTCTGCGCAGTGCCGAAGTGCTCCTGCGGGAGGACGGCAGCACCAAGCTGATCCGCCGGGCGGAGACAGTAGACGATTACTTTGCCACCCTTCTGTGGGACTGAATGTAATAGATTGAATCGTGAAACAGCCTCTGAATTGGAAGTTCAGAGGCTGTTTTCTTTCCTTTTGTTAAAGCTGAAATACAATGCCTGCCGCCGCGGAGAGGAGAATCCAGACCACGGGGTGGAGTTTTTTGGTGAACTTCAGCCGGGTGAGCACAAAGATCGCCACAGCGACCAGAATACAGCGCCAGTTGAATAGCGTGAGCAGCTGACCGTCGGCCTGCCAGCCTGCGATGTCCAGCAGGGAGATGGTGATAACGCTCCAGCTGGCGGCGGCGATCAGGCCGGTGGAGGCGGGACGGAGCCCGTAGAACAGGGCGTTCACGTACTTACTGTCCCGGAACCGGCGCAGGACGGTGGCCACGATCATAATCACGATGATGGAAGGGGTAATCAGGCCCAGAACGGCGATGACGCTGCCGGGAATACCTGCGGAGGAGAAGCCCACATAGGTAGCCATGTTGATCCCCATGGGACCGGGCGTGGACTCGGAGATGGCGATCATGTTGGCCAGCTCATGGCTGGTGAACCAGCCGGTGCGCTGACCGATGTCCTGGAGGAAGGGGATGGTGGCCAGTCCGCCGCCCACGGAGAACAGGCCGGTGCAGAAGAACTCTGCGAACAGGCGGAGGTAGAGCATCATTGATCCCACCCCCTTACACGTTTCAGTCCTATGCCGATAAGGCCGGCCACAATGACCATCAGGGCGGGAGAGAGGCCCCAGATGACGGAGATTACAAAGACGGCGATAAAGATCAGCGCGGTGGGCAGGTCAATCACCGTGGATTTCCAGATTTTCAGCGTTGCGTTGAGGACCAGCGCGCACACACAGGCGCGGATGCCGGCAAAGGCGTGGGCCACAACTGGAAGGTCGGCGAAGTTGCGGAGAAAAAGGGCAATCACTGTGATGATGATTACACTGGGACAGACCAGTCCCAGGGTGGCCACGATGCCGCCTAAAATCCCCTTGTACTTGTAACCGATGAAGGTGGCGGTGTTCACGGCGATGACGCCGGGGGTACACTGGCCGATGGCGAAGTAGTCGGTGAGCTCCTCTTCGGTGGCCCAGCCCTTGTTCTCCACCACATCCCGCTGGAGGATGGGCAGCATGGCGTAGCCACCGCCAAAGGTGCAGGCGCCAGTTCGAAAGAAGGTGGTGAAGAGGTCTAAGTAAATGTTCATGGGAAGGAATCACCTCGGGCGAAAGCTTGTTGGAACCGTATGGAAACGAATACAGGCGTAAACAGGGGAAAAGGGAACTTTCTTCTTGAGAAAGTTCCCTCTTGCCGCCGAGGGCGGCAATTCACCCTCAAAGAGCGCTGAAAGGCTTTAGAGGTTTCGCTTTCTGCGGAAAGCGACCAGAGACGCTGTCTCTGGACTCTGCCAGCCTTTGTAAAGGCTGGACCGAAACTTTTCTTGCGCTGTGCGCCTAAAGTTTCAAACAGGAAAAGAGGGCGAAACGCTTATAGATTTTCCAACTCCTGCTGCCACAAAACAGCTACGGCATCCGAAGGCATACGCCAGTCGCCGCGGGGACTCAGAGTCACAGAACCGATCTTGGGACCGTCGGGAATACAGGAGCGCTTAAACTGCTGGCTGAAGAAGCGGCGGTAGAAGTTTTTCAGCCACTTGAGGATGGTGTCCCGGTCGTACTCGCCCTGGAACACGTACTCGGCCAGACGCAGCACCTTCTTCGGCGGGAAGGCACAGCGGATCCCGTAGTAGAGGAAGAAGTCGTGTAGCTCGTAGGGGCCCACCAGGTCCTCGGTAAAGTGGGTCATCTTGCCGTCGGCCGTGGTGGGGAGCAGCTCGGGGGACACGGGGGTGTCCAGCACGTCGTCCAGCACGGCGGACAGGGCGGGATTTTTCTCCCGGTTCAGATCGCTGACGTAGCGGGTCAGGTGACGCACCAGGGTCTTGGGGATGGAGCAGTTGACGGCGTACATGCTCATGTGGTCACCATTGTAGGTGCACCAGCCCAGGGCCAGCTCGGACAGGTCGCCGGTACCGATGACCAGACCGCCGTTCTTGTTGGCGATGTCCATGAGGACCTGAGTGCGTTCCCGGGCCTGGCAGTTTTCATAGGTGACCGAGTGGTCGGAGGGATCGTGACCGATGTCGGCGAAGTGCTGATTGACCGCGTCGCCAATGTCCACCCGGCGGAAGCTGGTGCCCAGCAGCTCTGCCATCTTGGTGGCGTTGTCCCGGGTCCGGTCGGTGGTGCCGAAGCAGGGCATGGTGACGCTGATGATATCCTGATTGGAGCGGCCCAGCATGGAGAAGGCGTTGGCCACGATCATCAGGGCCAGGGTGGAGTCCAGACCGCCGGACAGACCGATGACGACCGTCTTGGCGTGGGTGTGCTCCAGCCGCTTCTTCAGGCCCAGGGAGACCATGGTGAAGATCTCCCGGCAGCGGGCAGTCCGGTCGCCCAGGTCGGCGGGGACGAAGGGGTTGGGTGCGTAGTAACGGGTCAGCTGGGTCTCGGTCAGACCCAGGGAGAAGGTCACGTCGGTGCCGGAGCACATGTCATCGTTGCCGGGATAGGTGGTGATGCGCTGGCGCTCGAAGACCAGACGGTGGACGTCGATCTCGGTGGTGATCAGGCCGGTCTGGAACCGGGACTCTGCCAGCAGATTGCCGTTCTCGGCGATCATGTTGTGGCCCACGTAGACCAGATCGGTAGAGGACTCGCCATCGCCGGCGTCGGCGTAGACGTAGGCGCAGATGAGGCGGCCGCTCTGGTCGCAGACCATGTTGCGGCGATACCGGTCCTTGCAGACGGTCTCATCACTGGCGGACAGGTTGAGGATTACCGTGGCGCCGGCAGTGGCCAGATGGCTGCTGGGAGGGATAGGCACCCACAGGTCCTCGCAGATCTCCACGCCGATCACCAGCTCTGGCAGCTCCTGGCAGCGGAAGAGGAGGTCCGGGTCCAGGGTGACCTCCTGACCGCAGAGGGTCAGCTCACCGTACACGCCCTCGCCGGAGGTGAACCAGCGGGCCTCATAGAATTCGGTGTAGTTGGGGATGTTGATCTTGGGTACGATGCCCAGAATTTCGCCCCGCAGAATCACCACGGCGCAGCTGTACAGCTTATTCCGATAGCGGATGGGCATGCCCACGGCGGTGAGCAGGTCCAGATCGCTGGTCTCGTCCAGAATGTGTTCCAGTGCCAACTCCGCGCCGTTGAGCAGGGTGGGCTGGAGGAACAGGTCCGCGCAGGTGTAGGCGGTGATGCACAGCTCGGGCAGAGCCAGCACCTTCACGCCCTGACCGGCGGCCTCTTTCATCAGAGCAATGATCTGCTCGGCGTTATACATGCAGTCGGCCACCTGGATTTTAGGGGTACCGGCGGCAATTTTGACAAATCCGTCCCGCATAGTCTTTTTCTCCCTTGTAAACAATTTCGCGCTTTTCCAGCGTTATGATATACGATTATTACTTTACTCCAAACGATGAAAAAATGCAAGAGAGGCACATTTTTTCCTGTTTTCCCTGCCTGACCGAAAAAACGCGCCCTCAAAGTGAGCGCGCGTCAGTCTGTAGACAAACGACTGGACCATCTCGAAAGGCCTCGCCAGAAAAATGCTTGCATTTTTCCGAGAGGGCGTCAAGATGTGGGTTGTGGAGGCTGTCCTGGCAGAGGAATTTTCTGAATCAGGCCGATGATCTGACCGGACAGGATCACGGTGAGCAGAGAGTAGGCGATACGGCTCACCGGGATGTAGGTCAGAGACAGGCCCAGCACGATCAGGTCGCTGATGAGGTAGATCCACTGGATGGACAGGCCGGTCAGATGGGACAGACTCATGGCCAGGGCATCGTCCCCGCCGGGTGCGCCGCCAATCCAGACGCAGAAGCCCGCGCCCACGCCCACGAACACCGCGCCCAGCACCGCCGCCAGCAGCGGCATCTGCGCCAGTTGAGGCCACAGGGGCGGGAACTGCTCGCAGACCCAGTAGGCGAAGGAAAAACCAGCGGTGGAGACCAGGGAGTAGGCGATAAACTCCCGGCCCAGCAGCTTCCAGCCGGTGAGGTAGCAGATGGCGTTGAGCACAAAGCCGGAGATGGAGGGTGACAGGTGGAACCAGTGGTGGAGCAGCAGGGTCAGGCCCAGAACGCCGCCCTCAGTGACGCCGGCCAGGGCGTGGACGTTGTACAGGCCGAAGGCCAGGAAGGCGCTGCTCAGCAGGGCGATGACACAGTAGGAGACCTTGATACGGCGAGCCAAAGTAACAGATCCTCTCAGACGAAATTGGGGCGGCAGTCCGCCCGATGTACGTTCATTATAGCGGAAACCGGCGGAAATGTCCATGGACAGCGGACCGGGCCGAAAAAGAGCGGCATTCAGAGGGTACTCTGAATGCCGCGTCCGGGTGAGTTAAAATCAGTAAGCCAGTTTTTCCTCCAGCCAGCTGACCAGCTGGTCGATGGGGATCCGGACCTGTTCCATGGTGTCCCGGTCCCGGATGGTGACGCAGTTGTCAGCGGGGGTGTTGTCATCGCCCACGGTCTCGAAGTCCACGGTGATGCAGTAGGGGGTGCCCACCTCGTCCTGACGGCGATAGCGCTTGCCGATGGAGCCGGTGTCGTCGTAGTCCACCATGAAGTGCTTGGAGAGCATCTCCTGAATCTCACGGCCCTTGTCGCCCAGCTTCTTGGACAGAGGCAGCACGGCGGCCTTGAAGGGAGCCAGTGCGGGGTGGAAGTGCATGACCACACGGATGTCGTCGTTGCCCTTCTTGTCCTGGCCGACAACCTCTTCGTCGTAGGCCTCGATCAGGAAGGCCAGGGTGACCCGGTCTGCGCCCAGGGAGGGCTCGATGACGTAGGGGATATAGTGCTCGTTGGCGGCCTGATCGAAGTAGGTCATGTCCTTGCCGGAGGTGTTCTGATGCTGGGTCAGGTCGTAGTCGGTGCGGTCGGCCACGCCCCAAAGCTCGCCCCAGCCGAAGGGGAACAGGTACTCGAAGTCGGTGGTGGCCTTGGAGTAGAAGCACAGCTCCTCGGGAGAGTGATCCCGCAGCCGCAGGTTCTCATCCTTCATGTTCAGGTCCAGCAGCCACTGGTGACAGAAGTTGCGCCAGTAGTTGAACCACTCCAGGTCAGAGCCGGGCTGGCAGAAGAACTCCAGCTCCATCTGCTCGAATTCCCGGGTACGGAAGGTGAAGTTGCCCGGGGTGATCTCGTTCCGGAAGGATTTGCCCACCTGGCACACGCCGAAGGGCAGCTTTTTCCGGGTGGTACGCTGGATGTTCTGGAAGTTGACAAAGATGCCCTGAGCGGTCTCGGGACGCAGATAGACGGTGTTCTTGGCATCCTCGGTGACGCCCTGGAAGGTCTTGAACATCAGGTTGAACTGACGGATGTCGGTGAAGTTGTGCTTGCCGCAGGTGGGGCAGGGAATCTCATGCTCCGCGATGAAAGCGGCCATCTCCTCCTGGCTGAAGGCGTCCACGGGCTTGGGCAGGGTGAAGTTTTGTTCCTCGCACCAGTCCTCAATGAGCTTGTCGGCGCGGAAGCGCTCCTTGCACTCCTTACAGTCCATCAGCGGGTCAGAGAAGCCGCCCAGATGGCCGGAAGCCACCCAGGTCTGGGGGTTCATGAGGATGGCGGAGTCCAGACCCACGTTGTAGGGGTTCTCCTGGACGAACTTCTTCCACCAGGCCTTTTTCACGTTATTCTTCAGCTCTACGCCCAGAGGACCGTAGTCCCAGGTGTTGGCCAGGCCGCCGTAGATCTCACTGCCGGAGAACACAAAGCCGCGGCCCTTGCACAGGGCGATAATTTTTTCCATTGTTTTCTGACTGTTTTCCATAATGCAAACTCCTTTTCTGCCGCCGCTGGCTGTGCTGCCCGCACTGAGGCAGCTGCGGCGGGAATTGACTGGTGATTGGCGGCGGGTTCCGGGCACAAAAAACGCCCCAAGCAACCCTTCGATTGCTTAGGGCGAACAGATACTGTCCGTGGTACCACCTAACTTCGGCGCGCTGGCAGACCTGCCGGCGCAACCGCACTCACTTGCCCGTAACGGCGGGGACCGGCGGCCTTTACTGGGTCCGCAGAAGTGGGACCGTTCCTGCCGCAGCTCCGGGGCGCCTTCACCGTGTTCCTTCCGCAGCCTTGCACCGGAAATGGCCGCTCTCTGTTCGCCGGAAACACGGGTACTCCTCCCCATCGACGCTTTCTCTCGTATTGTGGAACATGGTATCATGTTTCCCCTCGGATGTCAAGAGACGCTTTCGCTGTTATAGACCCGGGAGGTGTCCAGGGTGCCGTCCTTCTGGAAGGTGTAGGTGCCCAGATCGGTGGCGCACTGGGTGACGCCGCCGCCGGGATTGTAGGCATCCTTGAGGGCGCCCTTCAGGTCGTCATAGCTGATGGTGAACTCCACGATTCCCTCGGCGTAGCTCTGGAAGCTGTACTGGCCGGCGATAAAGACCAGGCCATTCCGATCGAAGTAGAACAAGTTGTCTGTGACCAGATCCTTCAGGTCGGATTGGGTTACCTTGTTGAAGAACAGGCCGTCCCGGTCGTGGATTTGGTTGATAAAGGAGACGATGGTGTCGCGCGCCACGTCGCCGACACTATCTCCCAGGTCTGCCAGACTCAGGACCTGACCGGTGGCGGTGTCGTAGTTCCGGGCATAGCGGGCGTCAAAGCTGTGGGCGCCGCCAGTGTAGCCGGTCTCATCGAGGACCAGGCTGATGACCGCGTTGTCACAGCGGGCCCGGGTGATGTTCAGGGCGTGGTAGAGGGTCTGATAGGCGGAGTTGTCTGCGAGGGATTCGTCCGCCTGGTAGAGGTCCTCCGCCTCCTGTCGGGACTCCTGGGAGATGGATTGGAAGGTATCCAAAATCTGATCCAGGTCGGACTGAACAGCGGACTGGGCATCCTCATTGCCGGGGATGGAGACGGCAGCGGTGTTCCACTCGCTGTTGAGCAGGACGACCTTGCCGTCGTCACTCCGATAGCAGCCGGCCTCCTTGGAGAGGGTGACTGTAGGCATCTGGGGTCTGGAGGCGGCGGGAGTGCTGGAGGTCTCGGGGTGGTTGGTGGGCGCAGCGGTAAGGGAAGCGCTGGTGAGGCCGGTGGTAGAGCCGCAGGCACTCAGAGACAGAGTCATCAGTGCGGCCAGGCACAGCGCGGAATAGCGTTTCATAAAAAGTGCTCCTTAGTAATCCCGAATCCTGCGGAGAAACAGGCGGGACATACGGTTTCAGGTTAGTTGGTCAGCGTGAAGGTGCGCAGGACGCTCTCCACCTGACTGCTGAACGCACTGTAACGCTGGGCGTTTTCCGCACTGGCCCCTTCGAACTGGACGTCGGTGGGGTAGATGGCCACATAGCTGACGTCGCCATCAATGCTCAGCAGCGAATAGTCGGGCAGGTCCACATAGCTCTCGTCGGTGTAGGTCCGCAGAGAAAACAGCCAGCCGCCATCCATCTCGCTGTAGCAGCCGTTTTCAAAGAAGGCGACGGTGTCCTGATCCATCTTCACATAGACCTTGTTGACCCACTCCTGGGGCAGGGTCAGAGTCCAGCCGTTGCCCACTACCTTATCAGAGGTGGTCAGGTAGTCCCGGGGCTGGAACTCCGGAGTGGTGCTTTCGGGCTCCACAGCCGGCGCAGGCTTCACATTGCTGCTGGCCTCGGAGACGCTGCCGTTGGGGAGATAGCTGCTGTCCAGGGCGTCGCCAAAATCGGCGTAGGGGATGGGGAACTCCAGGATTCCCGCGGCAGCACTCTGGAGAATCTGTTCCCGGGCGATAAAGACGATGTTGTCGTTGGTCAGGTAGAAGGTGGGGTAGACGGGCATATTTACCTCGTAGAGGGTGCTTCCGTCCTCGGTGCCGTCCAGCACCACGCGGTTGAGGCTGTCCCGGTAGTCGTCAAAGAGCTGATCGGCGTAACGGGCCGCCTGCTGGGCCACCAGGTCAGAGGCAGTGTCGCGGAACTGATCGCCCAGCATGGAAAAGGTCAGAATCTCACCGGTCTCGGTCCGGTAGTTTTTGGCACTGCGGTAATCGGTGTCGTAGGAGCCGGCGTTGATGAGTTCATCGGTGAGGATGCTGATCACGGTATCATCGGTGCGCTGGATGGTCATGTTGAGCTGGATGGACAGAGGCAGGGTATAGCCGTCCTCATAGGCGCTCTGGGCTGTGGGAAGCAGCTCCTGCTTGGCGAAGTCCAGCACCCGGGTCTGAATCATATACTCCAGATCGGACTGGATGGCGCTCTGGGCGGGCAGGTTATCGGCAATGGTGACCGTGGGCCGGTCATAGGCGTACTCCACCAGTACCTGACCGCTGTCGTCGGTGATCTGCCCCTCCGTCCGGTTCAGCTGAATCTGGATGGAGCTGGGGGCAGTGCTGACGGTGCTGCTGGCGGTAGAGGTTGGGTCGGTGGTGGAGGGGGAGGCTGCCGGTTCAGTGGTGCCGTTCTGCTGACAGCCCACCAGCGTCAGGGTCAGCAATCCGCACGTCAGCGCGGCTGCGATCTGTTTGATAGGGGCGATGTATTTCATAAGAAAATCCTCCTGAAGGGGGCAAAGTTCATGCCTGTTTGTTTATAGTTTAACGTAATTTTCATGTGGTGACAACAACAATCCTGTTACAAGTCGTCATATTTTTTGACAAATAGAAACAGAGAACCTTGCAGAATGGGGTGGAAACAGTGTAAAAATCTCACTGTATTTCCAAATAAGCGGGGTAAAATTTTGGCCAAAGTGGCGGATTTTTCTGGGATTTCCCAACGGGCCATTGCAATTTCCGATTCATTATGTTACTCTTTTTCCAGACAAAGAAGTCAGTTGCGCAAGAGGGCGCCGCTGACTTCTTTCTTTTTTTGACCGCAACCAAGAGAGAGGGATTGACAATGGACAGTACAACCTTATATTATCTAAATACACTGTGGGTGCTGGTGGGGGCCATTCTGGTCTTTATCATGCACGCCGGATTCTCCATGGTGGAAGTGGGCATGTCCCGGGCCAAGAACGCCGCCAATATCGCCATGAAGAACGTGATGACGGTGGCCATCGGCGTGGTGGTCTACTACCTGGTGGGCTACGGCCTGATGTTCGGTGAGGACGTGGGTGGAATCATCGGCACCAGCCAGTTCTGCCTGATCGGCCTGAGCACCAGCGCGGAGGTGGCCGGAGTCAACGGCTTCGTCTACTTCTTCTTTGAGGGCATTTTCTGCGCCACCTGCGCGACGATTGTCTCCGGCGCCATGGCGGAGCGGACCAACTTCTACGCCTATCTGTTCTTCTGCGCCGTCGCGGCGGCTTTCATCTACCCCATCATGGGCTACTGGATCTGGTCCGCTGACGGCTGGCTCAACAGCGTAGTGGGCTTCCACGACTACGCCGGCGGCCTGGCCGTCCACGGCATCTTGATCATTTTGCCGAGCATTCCCTCGACTTCGTCCGGCTTCTCCAGACTGCCCAGCATGGTCACACCGAAGGAAAGCGCCAGATTGCCTTCTCCCACCAGATCTTCCAGCAGGACACCCTGTCCGGCATAGAGTTTTGCGATCTCTGCCACATCCGCCAGATGAATCTCGATCAGGCGCTGCTGCGCATCCGTCTCTCCCGCCATGGCCGCGATGGAAAATGCCAGTTTTTCACCGTCACTGTAGGTCGGCAATGCCGCTACTTCATCCAGATATTCCTGTAAGTAATCCTTTTCTTCCTCCGTCAGGAATTCATCGGGATCCATAGGCTGTCCGATACCGATTTTATGTTTTAACAGATAGTCAAATACCATCTGCAATTGTTCACCGCTTAAGTCAAGTTCCGCGAAGGCATCCTTTACCTGTTCTTCGCTGATGCAGTTCCCCTGCTCCTTGGCGGTCTTGCGGACCTGCTCTAAGATCTGGGCAAATAATACTTCTTTGTTCATATAGGGTCTCCTTTATAATAATACACTTTCTCCATGCTCCGCACTCTGCCTGCGAGCAGTCATGCATCTGCCTCTTGCAATAATACACTTTCTCCGTGCTTCGCACTCTCGAAAGTGTACATCCATTCGCAATCCGGACTATCGTCCTTCTTGCTCATGTCTGTTCGATTTGCTAATATCCGCTCGGCATTGCCTGCGAGCAGTCATGCCGTAACGGATATTACAAATCTTTATTTCACATGTTCGTGCGTAAACAGATGATACTGGCAATATTCGTAGTTGCCGTTGCATTTAGAACAGAAACGGAACTCCAGGCTCGGATCGTCCTCTTCCGTCCTGCCGCAGATCGCACATTTATGTCTCGTAGCTTTAGCTCTGCCTTCGTTTGTTTTTCTCTCAAATTGAGCCCTGCGGTGCATCTGTTTCGGCGAGATGCGGCTTTTGTGCATTCTGTAAAAGTATAACACAAAATTAAGTAAGGATGCCACAATTGCAAATTTCGTAAACAGGCTGCCTACAATCACATAGTAAACCATCAAAACGGCATCCAGGATTCCCATCCATTTTACTTTTACGGGAATCACGAACATTAAGAGCACCTGCATATCCGGATAAGTTGCTGCAAAGGCAAGGAAGATCGACAGGTTGATGTAATAGGTACTGAATGCATAAGAACCACGGTAAAATAACACAGACGCTGCCTCGGCAGCCATACCTCCGGTGATCAGGTAAGCAAATCCCATGCACAGAAAGCTTCCGATAATGGTGAACAACATGCCTGAGAAAATATACACATTATAACGGTAGGTCCCCCAGGTGCGCTCCAGAGTAGACCCCAGACTGTAATAGAAAAACAACATAATGATCGTAAAAATGTCCAGGCTGTCAGGGGGCACGATCACCCAGGTCACCAGTCTCCAGATCTGTCCGTGCAGGATCCGGTAAGGATCCAGTGTCAAAAAGCCCAGCAGGTTCGTACCGCCTGCAGCTCCCATCAGTTGGATGATATATCCCGCCACATAGCACATGATCAGTACGAGTGTGAGGTTCGGAATGGCATATTTGCCGAATTTTTTCTCAAATTTGCTCATAAAGTCGTTTCTCCGTTTCTATTAATTACCTATTCGTTTTTTCTCTATCGAGATTGTAACATCCACAGGACAATAAGTAAACCGCACGTTCAAAAGTTTATAGAATTACTATTTATTTAATTTTTTCTTTACACAATTTTAACGACATCGTTTTTTCTTTGTTCGTTGCATTATGGTTTTTTTTGTCGTATAATGAAAAAAGTTTTTTGAAAGAAAACCCGCATATATTAAGAAGTAATTCTGTAACTCATCATTGACCTTCTGAATAGTTACAGCATTTTATCAGGAAGGATGTATCACATGAATTCAAAGGAAAAATACGCAACACTCGGCATAGATATCGGTTCTACCACTGTCAAGATTGCGATTTTAGATGAAAACCACAATATTTTATTTTCCGATTATGAGCGTCACTTCGCCAATATCCGGGAGACTCTGTCCGGTCTCCTTAAGAAAGC
>OLNN01001083.1_pt1 | contig 24238 bp, 17 predicted proteins | sample 1672141 | NCBI WGS metagenome assembly OLNN01 (sample SAMEA3136652, study PRJEB25190) | human gut metagenome | biome: human gut; feature: human-associated habitat; material: faeces | place: Austria | collected 2013
CTCCGCTGCTCAGAACGCATTTGCCGAAGTTTCCTAGCGCACTGCTTCTTTTCGTCATCACTTAGCTTGTCCCACACTTTATCGTTTTTGGCTTTATAGTGGAATATTTTGGATGCCATATTACGATGGGCGGGATTTACTGTGCGTGTTGGCGAATAGAATTTTGCCTTGTACTCGTCCATATGCCTGTCAAGTTCATTCAGGTAGATGTTTGCAAGTATCGGACTCATTCCTGAACCTTGTGGTGTGCCAGTATAGGTCATGTGGTATTGCCACTGTTCCATATAGCCAGCTTTCAGAAATTTCCACATAAGGCCGATAAAAGCCTCATCATCAATTCTTTTCCGCAGAATGTTAATCAGCACATGGTGGTCGAAACTGTCAAAGCACGCCTTGATATCTCCCTCGACAAACCACTTTGCGCCGGTAAAGGTCTTTTGGATCTTTATCAGCGCTGTGTGGCAGCTTTTCTTGGGCCTGAAACCGTGTGAAGCATCTGAAAAATTGGGCTCGTAGATACTTTCCAGTATCATCCGGATAACCTCCTGCACGAGCTTGTCATCCCCGGATGGGATACCAAGGGGCCGCTTTTTTGCCGGATTGTTTTTCTTGGCAATATAAGTGCGGCGGGCAGGATTCGGCTGGTAGGAGCGGTCTTTCAGTGATTCAATCAGCTTTGCGATACGCTGACTGCTCATACCATCGACGGTAATGCCATCTACTCCTGGTGTCATACTGCCGCTATTTGCATAAATGTTCTTGTAGGCCAGCAGATAGAAACCGGGATTGTACAGATTTCGGTACAATCGTTGAAATCTGTAGTTGGGATTTTTCGATTTATCGCTTAAACTATTCAATACATCAATTGGATTTCTCATAGTGCCTCACGCACCGTCCTTTCTTTTCGTATTGAAGAAACAAACTGCTTCCCTTCGCCATGTAGCAGAATTACCTGCATCCGTTTTTACGGCATTCCCTGTCAATTCAGGGTTAGCGGACTACTATGGAAGCTGTGTAGCCATGCCCATTTCTGGGTTTAGGCTATCCCCGGTAGCACGTATGAAAGTAGCGTTCTGCGTTGTCGGAATGCGACTTTCGCCATTTACCTCTGTCTTGAGGTTGCTGTGCTTCGGATATCGCTCATCTGTCCAAAATGGAAGAACAGACAACGAAGCAGCATACGTTACAGTTCCTTTCGTATGCAGGGTGGGATGACCCCCGGCTCTGGCTATCGTTTAGGCAATTCAGCTTTCATCCTCATACGCAGATTTTCACCCCCGTATCCAGCGGTCATTTAGAAACTTTATTCACCGCTGCATACCAGCCGCTTTATGCGGACAACGACATGCTGCACTCCCCATCGGGTTTCCCCATCCGGATAAGTCGTGGGATGACAGGTGTATTTTTCACCGTCCTTTCCTGATATTTTTTACCTGCCGCTTGCTAAAGGCGGTGTTTGATATATACCCTAACGGGCGCACGTACAGCTCGGTCATGGAGTTGCTGACCGGTGTGCCTGTGGCAAAGATGATGCCGCGTCCGCCGGTCAACTCGTCCATGTAGCGGCATTTCAGGTACATGTCGCTGGACTTCTGCGCTTCGGAAGTGGAAATCCCGGCCACGTTGCGCATCTTCGTGTACAGAAAAAGGTTCTTGTAGGCGTGCGCCTCGTCCACATACAGCCGGTCCACACCCAGTTGCTCGAAGGTCACCACATCGTCCTTACGATCTTCGGCCCGGAGCTTTTCAAGTCGGGTTTCCAGCTGCCGCTTTGACTTTTCGAGCTGCTTGATCGAGAAACGCTCGCCGTTTTCTCTTTTCAGTTCTTCAATGCCTTCCATGATCTCGTCGATTTCTTCCTGCAATAGCCGTTCCTGACGCTCATGGGATACGGGGATCTTCTCGAACTGACTGTGTCCGATGATGACGGCATCGTAATCTCCCGTGGCAATGCGCGCGCAAAACTTCTTTCGGTTGCTCGTCTCAAAGTCTTTCTTTGTCGTGACCAGAATGCGCGCGGATGGATACAGCCGAAGGAACTCGGAGGCCCATTGCTCCGTCAGGTGGTTGGGCACGACAAACATGCTCTTCTGGCACAGACCCAGGCGCTTGCTTTCCATGGCCGCGGCGACCATCTCAAACGTCTTTCCCGCCCCCACCTGATGGGCCAGCAGCGTATTTCCGCCATAGAGGATATGCGCGACGGCGTTCCTCTGGTGTTCGCGCAGCGAGATCTCCGGGTTCATGCCCGAAAAGACGATATGCCTTCCATCGTACTCGCGGGGCCGAACCGAATTGAACAGCTCGTTGTACTGCGCCACCAACGCCTGACGGCGGTCGGGGTCTTTCCAAATCCATTCCCGAAAGGCGTCCTTGATGGCCTGCTGCTTTTGCTGGGCAAGGGTGGTCGCCTTCTGATTGAGCACCCGCTGTTCCCGCCCGTCTGCGTCCTGGATGGTATCGTAAATGCGCACATCCCGCAGGTTCAGCGTATCCTCCAGAATCTTGTAGGCGTTTGCCCGGTCCGTGCCGTAGGTGGTGTATGCCGCGACGTTGGTGCGCGATACGACATGCTTGCCGTTGATCCGCCACTCCGCCGTATGCGCCGAAAAGTGTGCCTCGATGGCGCGGCGCTGGTAGTACGGCGTTTCCAGCAATTCATACATGAAGTCCTGGACGTACTCCTGCGAAATCCACGTCGCGCCCAGACGCACGTCGATGTCGGAGGCTTCCAGATCTTTGGGCTGCGCCGCTTCCAGCGCCGAGACATTGACCCCAAACGCGGCGTCTGCCTGCGCGGCAGTCCTGGCATCCCGCAGCTTCTGGCGCACATTGCCGGAGAGGTACTCGTCTGCCGTGACGTATTGCTCCATGCCGGGGATTCGGAAGATGACGCCGCGCAGTTCCTGAACGATCTCCTCCTCGCTCTTTCCGGTCAGCCCAGCCATGAAGCCCAGATCCACCCTGGCCCGTTCGCCAATGGATACGGCCAGCGCATCGGATGCGGTGTCCACGTGATCGACGCGGCGCTGCTGCCTGATGGTCCGTCTGGTGAACATATCCGCTTTGCGCAAAAGCCGGTGCTCGTCATCGAGAATTTCCAGCGAGCAGAGCAGATAGTAGGAGGAATCCTCCGCAAACGCGAGGCGGTTTGCCCGGTCATTGATCAACCCAAAGCGCGCGGAGAAACCGTCATACAAGGTGTTCAGTTCGCGTTGAAGCTGCGCAATCTCTTCGTCGCCCTGCTCGTCCAGCTGCGCGTCAATCAGGCGGTGCACCTGATCGCGCAGGGCAATCAGGCCCTTGACGCGCTCCTGCGCCGTCTGGTTGAGGCGGGGTTTCACCATGCGGCTGTTTTCGCGGTAGTAGACAAACCCATCCACGACGGTATACGAGAAATTGCGCACCGTGGGATCGGCGGGAATGGAAGCATCCAGCACTTCCCCCTCGCCCAAATCCGGGAGGGACGCTTCACGATAGACGCCATGGATATGCCCGATCGCCTCATGCAGCTGATCGGCAAGGTCTGCGCCTTCTGCTGGCAAGACCGTAAAGCTCTCCCTGCCGTACTGCGTGTTTTCTCTGGACAGAACGCCCAAAACCATCTCCGGATGCTCGATGAAGTAGCTGTTCATCGTAAAGCCGTCCGCATTCTCCCCGACATGCACCCAATCCGGCTCGATGTCGATAGGGCGGTCCCGCCTTTGCAGAAACAGGATGTCCGAGACGACTTCGGTGCCCGCGTTGGCACGAAAAGCGTTGTTCGGCAGCCGGATCGCGCCCAGCAGTTCGGCGCGCTGTGCGATGTATTGGCGCACCTCCGGGGACTGCTGATCCATCGTATAGCGGGAAGTCACAAAGGCGATCACGCCGCCGGGGCGCACCTGATCCAGCGTTTTGGCGAAAAAGTAGTTGTGAATGGAAAAACCGAGCTTGTTGTAAGCCCGGTCGTTGACCTTGTAATTGCCGAAGGGTACGTTGCCGATGGCCAGGTCGAAAAAGTCCCGCCTGTCCGTCGTCTCAAAGCCCGCAACGGTGATGTCGGCTTTGGGGTAAAGCTGCCGCGCGATACGCCCTGTGATGCTGTCCAGCTCCACGCCGTACAGGCGGCTGTCCTGCATGGACTCCGGCAACAGGCCGAAGAAATTCCCTACGCCCATGGAGGGTTCCAGGATGTTGCCGCCGGTAAAGCCCATCTGCGCGACAGCATCATACATGGCCCGGATGACCACGGGGCTGGTATAGTGCGCGTTGAGCGTCGAGGCGCGCGCCGCTTCGTATTCCTGCGGCGTCAGTGCAGCGGAGAGTTCCCGGTATTCCCTGGCCCACGCGGCCTTCTCCGGGTCAAAGGCATCCGCCAGACCGCCCCAGCCCACATACTGGGAGAGTACGCTCTGCTCCTGCGGCGTGGCCATGCGCTGCTCGGTTTCCAGCCGGTGCAGCAGGTGAATGGCCTCCATGTTCCTCTGAAACTTGGCCTTTGCGCCGCCTTCGCCCAGGTGGTCGTCCGAAATGCGGAAATTCGCTGGAACAAAAGGAGCAACGGATTTATCCACAGATTCGGCGAAATTCTGTGGAAAACCTTGTGGATAAGGCTGTGGAGAACCTTCACGTGGCGCATTTTCGGCTTCGGGGAAATAGGCGGCGTTGCGCTCATCGCGGGCCAGCAGCCGCAAAAAGTTTTCCCGGCTCTCCGAACGCAGAATCGGATAGCGCAGCGAGGTGTCCTGCAATTGGACATTGAAAGGCCCGATTTGGGTGATGACAAAGGGCGTATCCTCCAGATAGACGGTATCGCCCACCTTGCAGGGAAGCGCCTGATCCACGCTTTGCCTGTCATCCGGCGCGGCTACGCTTTCATCGGGCGGCGCTGCGTCTTCCAGCGCCTGCATCCGGCTGGCAAGCGCCTGCACTTCCTGAATGAAAGGGCTGGCGTTCAGCGCGTCCTCGTCCACAACTTCCCCGTTCACAATTCCTGCCTCTGCCAAACGGCTGCGCAAGGCTTCGGTGTCGATGGGTTCTTCATCATCTTGTGCGTTCCCGTGTTCGTCACCGTCGGGCTCTTCCCGGGACAGCTGCTCAGGCACCGGTTGATCGGCCAACTGCTGCGCCTGTTCCCGCTGTGCCAAGTGCTCTTTCTCCTCAGGGGTCAGGTCACGCTCCAACCGAATGATTTCCGCAAGGCGGGAAGCGACTTGGGCCCAGGAAAGGCGAATCTCTTCACAGTTTTGTTTCCGCCAGCGGATGCCCTTGCCATCAAAGGATTCTTCGCTGTGTGAAGCGCCCGAAACCGCGTGGGAGCGGCCGCCGGTGCCATATTCTCTCTTGAGAAAATCCGCCTGCTCTCTGGATGTGTGCGTCTGTGTGAAGAACGCATGGATGCGCAGCTTGCTTCCTACAGTAAGCCCGCCGCTGCCCAACGCGGCATCCAGTTCGTCATCCGTAATAAAGGCTGCTGGTTGGGCCACCTGGGTGAGCAAAGAATTGTATTCCCTCCGTGGAAGAGTCAGTTCGCGAAGCGCCTCTGCAATCTGCTCCGGGCGGTGATAATGATAGCGCAGAAGCGCACGGTTATGGGCATAGGCGGCAGAAAACTGTTCCGCCTCTTCGGTGAGCGCGGACAAGAACTGGGGTTCTGCCAGCTGACCGGCCAACCGACTTACAGTCTCCGGGAAACTTCCGCTGTGGATCGCCTTCAGGGAAGAGAAGAAGTCGTCAGCCTCCTGCGCGAGATCTCCGTACAGGTACACCAGATGCTGCGCCAGCTCCGTGCGCTCATGGATGGGACAATTCGCCAGCTCCATCATGCTCAGAAACTGGCCGGCATCCATCAGCTCACCTACCCGCCGGGCCGCATCCCTCCAGGAAACGATCTGCGCGCTGTTCACATAACGGGCCGACCTACCCGGTGCGATGCGGATGCCGGATGCATCGTACCATGCGCTGTAGGGCTTTCCGTCTATCACCAGGCCGTTTCCGCCCCGGTAGTCCTGCGCAAAGTGTGCTGCAAGAATGTCCAATGGCAACTGCTTCATAAAATCCACGCCAATGTGCAGCCGGAGGTCATCCGTGTTGCCACCTGACCGCAGGAATTCGTCAATCACCTCCTGAGAAACCAAAGAAGCGAAGGGCATCCTGGGGATGCTCTCCGCTTCTGTCGTGTCTAGCCACTGGATTTGCTCTGTTTCGGAGGGGATCAGGAAGCTCAGCTGTTCCACAGCCGGCGCATGATCCGTCAGGCGTAAATCAGCTCCGAGAGGATCATCTCCTCGGCCTGCGCTTTCAGGCCGTTCATCTGCCTGACCCAATCCATCGGGTTCTCCGCTTTCAACGCTTCTGTCAGGCCCGCTTGCCTGGACAGCAGGTCCATCAGGCTGTAAAGACGGTTCTGCGCCGTCCGTTCCGTCTCCTGCAGGTGCTCCATCAGCCTGCCGCTCAGCATCAGCCGCATGTACAGTCCCGGCCGGTTCTGCTCCAGATAGCGCTGTCTGAGCAGGCTGTACTTGCCCAAGGGCTGCTGTTCCGCTTCGGTCAGGCCCAGGTCGGGCAGAAGATAGTCCCCGCTCTGCTTGTACATCAGTTCGCTCATGTTCCATGCTCCTCTCTGTCTGTCGAATGGTTCTCTCAATCTGGCGCAGCACCTGGCCCGTGATCATGCTGACAGCCTGGCCAAGCTCCGTGACGGTCGCAGGGGTATTCCAGTCATACACCTCGGTGAAGTCCTCCCGAAGCAGTTCCGGTTCCAGACCGCATCGCGTTTGCAGGCTGTAAGAGATGCTGGCCGTTGCAGCCTTGCGAAACGACGCTCCGATGTTGAATTCATCGTACTCCGAAAGGAAGGAACCGTCAACGCTGTCGATGATGTCCCGCCGGTGATCGCGCCAGTAGGAAAGCGCCTGCTGACTGGCAATCTGCTCCAACTGCGCGGCGAGGCCCATGGCGGCGTCCGCATAAAAGACCTCTTCAAGCATCTGCCTGACGGACGGTTCCACTTGCCCGGAGATCTGCCAGGGTTCCACTCTCCGGGAATCCTGGCGCGCGCCCGTGTCGGACACGTCAAAGACATACCGCACGGACATGCCGTTGGCTCCCGGAGACAGCAGGGCAATGCCCTTTGCGCCTCGACGGACATATCTGCGCATGGCGCTGTTCCAGAGGTCGTATTCGGCACAGGCCGTCGCATCCGGGCGCTGGGCATAGATCAGCAGCTGATCGTTGTAAGGGTATTTGTACAATCTGGATGAGGTGTTCAGGAACGCGGCCCAATCCAGATAACTGGCTGTGATTTTTCGGGCGGTATCCTCAGCCAGCTTCGCATAAACCTGTGCCTTTGTGGCCATGAGATTGCCTCCTATCCGCTGATGATTGGGGAAAAATCGGGGATGATTTCCGCCGATAGCTGCTTGTACCCGGCGTCGCTCATCGCTTCCAGCTTTGCAATAACCCGCAGGGTCAGCCCTTTGAGCTCTGTCTCGTCAACCATCAGATACTGCATCATGTTCCGCAGCTCTTCCACGGCCCCCAGACGGGTGCCAGGATCATACAGACAGATCAGGGTCAGTTCTTCCGGGGTAAACGTGCTCATCTGTTCCTCCGTCCGTTTCCGGTTGTGCTTCCTCCATGCCGTACCACCGCGCATAGGCGATGAGGTCCTGCATATTCCAGCCGGCGGGCAGCATGTACCGCAGGAAAAAATCGCAGCCAATCGCTTCCCGAAGGGAATCGCTGTGGGGATGGACGACATGGCAAGGCCGTCTGGTTACGCGGCAGGATTCGCCGTCGTGGTGAATGCACTCTCCCTGTGCAAGGGCTCTGATGCTCTCAAGAATCTGTTTGTTTGTCATGAACGCCTCGATTCTCCCGGCGCAGCCGGTTTGGGCTGCGCCGGGGCTCAACACATCACGCCGGGCGGCAGATGTCATCCTGAGTCATATAGATGCCAAAGTGTGCCAGCTCGGGAATGGCCCGGTTCTGCGCGTCATCCAGGACATTCAGCCCGCCGCATTCGGTCTTTTCGAGCGTGTGCAGAGCGTATACGGGCTTGTCCAGGCGCGCTTTGCGGTATTCCTCATACCGGGCATCTTTGCGGACCTGGTTCTTCCTGCACAGAAAATCCACCAGCCCAAGCAGGAACAGCGCACACCGGTACTGTCTGCCGTTAAAGAAACGCCTGATCCAATCGCTGCCGTAAACCCCTTGAACAAAGGCCCGCTCTCCCATCGCGTGCAGCTGTTCCAGAAAGGTTTCCGTCAGCATATAAAAAGAAGCCAGGGAACCCTCGTCCTGCACGACGGGGCGGCTGGCCTCGGGCGCGTTCATCTCCTCCCAGTAATTTTCCAGGATATCCTCAATGCTGACCTGCAGCGCACCCGCAAGGTCGTACAGGGTCGCGGCTTCGCAGTGATCCAGCTGGGTTTTACCGCTCAAAATGTCGCGCAGCGTGGATTCAGGCACGCGGCTGCGCGCGCTCAGTTCGGTCCGGTTCATCTGACGGGCGTTCATCAGTTCATTCAAATACATCAATTCATCGCTCCATTTCCTGTTTCTTGTGTTTGCGGGTCGGCGCAGGGGAAGCAGGTTCGCTCTGTTTCCTGTGTTCCCTATGCTCCCGCTGTGCCTGCTTGTCGTAGCAGTAAAGGTAGAAGTTGTACTCGCCACGCCGGGGTGTACAGCGAAGGCAATATTCATAATTCGGCGTTTCTGCATAGAAGCCATAGCTGTCATCGCACACCCGTCCGCTTCGGCATTGGCTGCGCATGCCGGCCAGGTTCGACAACAAGCCGCCCGCATTGCGCAGGTCCTCCACAACAGATTGCAGTTCTGCCCTGAACGCGGCACGGTTCAGCTGTGGCATGTGGTCAAACCAGCTCGTAAAAAACTCGTTGCCGGTGCTGCCGAAGTCACCCCGCAGATGCCCAATGCATCCGCGCTCGGCATCCGCTGCTTTGCGCCCGGAATACAACCAGTCCGTTTTTTCCGCATCAATGGGCCCAAAGACTACCGGATGCTTCGTGTCGTGTCCGTCTTCTGCGGGCATTGTCTCTTCCGGCGCTTCTGTGTCCGGTTCCGGGTGGTCATATTGGCTGTCACGCCAGTTTTCAAAGGATTCCAGGGATTGTTCCATGTACATTCGCTTCACCTCTCCAGTTCGTTGGGGGATGGACCTTATTCGCAGACCACCATATCGCTGGTTCTGGTCCCGTCGGAGATCACCAGGATATAGGCGTCGTCTTCCAGCGCCTGGCGGCAAATGCGCAGGCCATACTGCTCCACCGCTGTGCCGCGTGCCAGCGTCAGCTCAAACTCCGCATCATTCCAGTAGCGGCCGCGCCGGGTATCGTAAAAGTCAATGGACCAGGTGCCCGACCATTCCACCTCGCGTCCGCTCTCCAGCTGGGACTTGCCACTCATCGTTCCATCTTCATTGAACGTGATGCGGCTTGCGTTGATGGAGCTCCCCGAGTACAGCCGCCAACAACTGCCGGTCATGGCCCTGCGCGCTTCGCTGAGGTCCGTCACCGTAGCATAGAGGCATACGGTGGGCACAAAGCCGCGCAAGCGCACGCCGTCTTCTTCCGCCTCGATGTACGTCCATTCGCCCAGGGTACCCAGGCAAACCACCTTGGTGTTTTCCGTCAGCCTGGCCAGCGCATCTCGGCTGACCAGCGGGTCATCCGTCACCTCCACGTCGTAATGCACGACCGCGGGCATCCTCGTCAGATTCAGTTCGGGCACCACCGTGCCGTCCGGCAGGGCGTCCTTTTCGATGTATCCGATGCGGTTGTGCGTATCGGTGATGTCGTATTGAACCAGAATCCAGTCGCCTTCGCTGCCAAACACCTGTATCCAGCCATTGGTGCTCACACGCGCCCGTCCCTCTGCGCCGCGAAGGCTCTTGCTGTCCGGCGCGGCATACACGGGATAGGTGTGATTGGAGGTAAAGGAGACGAGGGACGCCGTGAGCGTCCCGCCGGGAAGCTCGGGTACATTGGAGGTGTCCACCCAGGTTTCGGCATCTTCGGCCAGCGCAACACAAAACGGCAGCATCATGGCAAGCAGCACAAGCAGGAATTTTTTCATGATCCCGCTCCTTTCTTCAATTAAAAATGGGGCGAAGGATGGGCTTGCCCCCTTGGGTGTAGTCAAGATGCAGCGTGGCGTTGTAGAGGGTATGGGTCTTGGCCGAGCGAAGGCCCGTTTTGCTGACCTCGCCTTTTTCAAGCAGCGTCCTGACCTCCCCCGAAGTCAGGGGCTTTTGCGCATTGGCCAGCACTCCGCCATTTTTCCAGAGCGCAAAATCGCAGGTGCGGTTTTCGCACATGAACCCCTTGGCGCGTTCGGTAATGGCGGCTCCGCACTTGGGGCAGGTCCCGATTTTTTCGCGCAGCGGCGGAAACAGGCGCTCCGCTTGCTCAACGCGCTTTGTACTCCGCGTCAGCTCCGAAACGAATTGCCGAATATCGCGCATGAATTGCTCGGGCTTTTCCTGGCCCTGCTCGATGCCCTTGAGGCGCTGTTCCCACTGTGCCGTCAAAAGCGCCGAGCAGAGCGTTTCGGGCAATACCGCAGCCAGCGCCTTTCCCTTGGCCGTGGGCAGCAGCACCTTTCTTCGCCTGTCTCCGACGCGCTCAATCAGCCGGGTTTCAATCAGCTTTTCCAGAATGGCAGCTCGGGTAGCAGGCGTGCCAATGCCTTTGTGCTCCGCACCCTCGGGCATGTCTTCCTTGCCCGCCGTTTCCATCGCGTGCAAAAGGGTGCCCTCGGTGTGGTGCGCTGGCGGCGTCGTTTGCCCTTCTGCGATACTGGCCTTGGGGAACGGGCATTCATACCCTTCGCCCATGCCTTCGGGCAGGGTGGGCGGATGCTCCTTGCGTTCCTCCACGATCCGGTTTCCAAGGCTTCCCCGGAAGGCAGACAAGAACCGCTTGAAGCCCATCTGCACCATGCGCTTTCCTTTGGCCGTGAAGTCGTGACCGGCGCATTCGATGTGCATAACGGTTTCTTCCTCGATGCAGGCATCATCCAATGCGCACAGCAGCCTTGTACACACCAGGAAGAGGAGATCCCGTTCCCCGGTGGTCAGCGCCCTGACCGCCCCATCCTGGCCCGGCATCGTGGATGTCGGAATCAGGGCGTGGTGGTCTGTGACCTCGCTGTCCTTGATCACCTGCTGCGTGTGCATGGCCAGCTCAAGGCCGCTTGCAAACGGCAATGCGCCGCATACCCGTGCCGCCAGTTCCGGTAGTTCCGCCTCCAGTTCGTGGGTCAGGAACCGGCTGTCTGACCGGGGATAGGTCAACAGGCGCTTTTCATACAGCCCCTGGGCGTACTCCAGCGTCTGCTGGGCGGTAAACCCGTAGAGCCTGTTGGCGTCCCGCTGAAGGGAGGTCAGGTCGTAGAGGGCGGGCGGGTTTTCGCGTTTTTGCCTGCGCTCGATGCTTTTCACGACTGCCGGGCTGTGGTTGCAGGCGTCCATCAGCCTGCGCGCTTCATTCAGATCGGCAAAGCGTTCCGACTCGGCGACAACACCGCAGCCGGTATCCAGCGCGACCTTGTAAAAGGTTTCCGGCTTGAATGCCGAGATGGCCTCCTCCCGCTGCGCGAGCATGGAAAGCGTCGGGGACATCACGCGCCCGACATGCAGCGTAGGGCCATAGAGCAGCGAATACAGCCGCGTGGCGTTCATGCCGATGAGCCAGTCAGCCTGCGCGCGGCACAGCGCCGCCTGATACAGGTTGTCGTAGGCCGCCATGGGCTTCAGGTTGCGGAAGCCTTCCCGAATGGCGCTTTCCTCCATGGAGGAGATCCAGAGACGGCGAACGGGCTTGCGGCATTTTGCGCATTGATAGACCAGCCTGAAGATCAGTTCGCCTTCCCGCCCTGCGTCCGTTGCGCAGATGATCCCGGTCACATGCTCATCGTTCATCAGGGACGCAAGCACCGCAAACTGCTTTTGGGTGCCTGCGGAAACGGTATACTGCCATGTTTCCGGGAGAATCGGGAGGTCTTGGTACCGCCAGCGGGCGTACCTGGCGTCATAGGCTTCGGGCAGGGCCAGCTCGACCAGGTGCCCGACGCACCAGCTGACCCAAAAGCCCTTGCCCTGAAGGTATCCATCCCGGTGCTCCGCAGCGCCCAGAACTGCGGCAATCACTCGTGCCACACTCGGCTTTTCAGTGATAATCAATTCCATGTGCATTCCTCCATGCTTCAAGATGGGTGCAAGCTCCGTTCATGCCCTTATTCCTGCTGGGCATGTTCATCTTCATCGTCCTCGTCCAAATCAAAGTCATTGTCTGTGCGGCGGGCGGCGGACTGCTTTTTGCTCCTGATAAGAAGCACCCCACCCGCAAGGCCCATGCCCACCAGGGCGGCAAGCGCAATCCATGCGATGGTTTTGCCGGACGAATCCTGCGCATCCTGCGAAGGCTGCGGCGTGATGGCCGGCACCGCCGTGGGTTCCGGCGTCACATAGATGATCTCCGGTGTGGGCGTGGGGACTTCTTCCTTTTCCTCATCGGACATGAGCGCCAGCAGATCGCGCTCATCCACAAGGTTCAGGAAGTACGTCTCGTACATCTCCGCTTCCTCATCGACCGGCTTGTCGTAGTCGATGACCAGGTAAAAGGTGTTCCCGTTTTTCGTCTGGAGCGTGATAAACTGCTTGTTGGTCGCCGCGGAGTACAGCACGTCCAGCGTATGGCTGTTGCCGTCGGCCTGATAGGGCATACCGGGGCCGATGGTGATGTACTCCGTCTTGATGATCGTCTCCGGCGTCGGTGCGGCCGTCGGCTCCGGCGTAGGGGAAGGATCGTCCTGAACGTAGATCAGCGAACTGCCCAGGCCGTTGTAACGGTTGGCAGAGGATACCGGCGTTGCCGTCGGGACAGGAGATGCCGTTTCCTTTTCGCCGGTGGGTTTGGCCGTGGGCTCGGGTGTAGCCGTGGGCATCGGCGTCGGATCAGCGGGCCTTGTGTAGTGCGGGTTATCGAGCGATACCGGCTCAGAGAAGTTGCCCGCATAGTCAAACGCGCGGACGGCCAGCTTCTCAAACCGGTTCATGTTCTCGTCCAGCTCCACATGCAGCGCTCCGTTTGTCAGCGTGGTGAACAGCATGCTGTTGACCTGTACGCCCGCGACGCCGGACAGATCGTCCTCCACGAACACCTCAAGCGATGTGCCGTTGATGGAAGCGGAGAGCACCGGCGCGGCCAGGTCGATGCAAGCCACCTGGGCGCTCTCTTCAAACGCATGGCCTTGCGGATCAGTCACCCGCAGCGTAAAGGTGCCGTTTTCATGCAGCGCCAGTTCCGCCTTTCCGTCTGCAAACTGGCTTTCACAGTCAATCCAGGCGCTTTCGTTCATTCGATACTCGATTTTCTGCCAGCCGATGTGGTTGATATCCGTTACGGATACCTTCATCACGGCGCTGTTGCCACTCGACCAGCCTCCGGGCGCGGTCAGCACGATTCTGTAAGGGGATGCGCTTTCCGCATCGGCAGGCAACAGCGTTGCTTCTGCCACCGGCGCTGTTTCCGCCGCTGCCCCAAGGGGAAAAAAGGCTGCCTGCACAGCAGCCAGAAAAAGAAATGCCGCCAAACACAGCGGCCATACGCGATTACGCATCGTCATCATCGGCAGATGCCTCCTCTTTTTGCGGGGTGAGTTCCTCCTCTGTGGAAGGCACAGCATCCTCATTCCGGGACAGCCCGGAAGGCAGACCGTCCCCGAACATGGACTGCATGATCTCCGCAAGCTGTTCCGGGGTAACATGGTAGAGCTCCGCTGTCGCATGGATGGCCGTGCGGTCCGCCTGTTGCACCAGGCGGCGCAGTTCTTCCACCTCTTCCTGTAGTTCGATCAGCTCCTGCTCGCGCTTTTCCAGCAGAGCATGGAGTTTCTGGCGGTCAGCGGGATAGCGTTTTCTCTTTTTTTCCGTCATGTTTCCTCCTCAGTCCACCGGCAGCCGCCCAAAGCCGTAGATCTTGTCCGACCATTTGCTGCTCTTGAGGTCGGCAAAGCCTACCGGGTCGCCGGCGTGAATCATCATGTCATTTCCTACGTAAATGCCCACATGGGTGATGCCCTCGACATCCGCGCCCATCGTCTTTTCAAAGAAGACCAGATCGCCAGGGCGGGCGTCCTCCCGGCTCACCTCGCTGCAAAGGGAGTACAGCCCATTGGCGCCCCGGCGTCCTACGTCGCCAACCCCCGACTGATTGAACACCCAGCACACGAAGCCGGAACAGTCAAACCCGGTGTCCGGGTTGCTGGCCCCGTACACATACGGATAGCCGATATACTTTTCCGCCTCGACCATCAGCGCGAGAAAGTCAGGATCGGCGCTTAAAAGCTGCTGCGGGATCGTGTACTTCACCAGTTTGTTTTTGGACTGCACGCCGTTGACCTTCACATTGCTCTTGCCGTCCGACGTGATGACAGGAATACTGTCCTCGTCACATCCATCCATGAAATACTGGGGATCTTCCAGAATCACGGATTCGCCCTGCCAGCCATCCATGTCAAAGCTGTTGACCCAACTGCCGTCCTCTGCCCGTCCGGTCAGGGGCGAGATGGATACGAGCAGCGCGGCGACCAAGGCCATGATCCGCTTGTGCAGGAAGTGCGTCCGGTTTTCGTTCATTCGAATCATCATCAGGGGAATGCTCCTTTCTTTTTGGGGAATGACAAAAGGCCCTGCGGATGCAAGGCCCTTTCATTCTCAGCTTGGTATTCTTCCAAAAGAGTGAAAATGCGTTTGCCAATAGGCGTCCTCAAGGTCGGCGAATCCGATGGGGTTGCCGCAGTGCAGCATGGTGTGGTTGCCCACATAGATACCGCAATGCGTGATCCCCTCAACGTCTTCGCCCATCGTGCCTTCAAAAAACACGATGTCGCCCGGCTTCACCTCGTCTTGAGAAACACGGGAGCACAGGCTGTGCAGCCCCTTGGCCCCCAGCCTTCCTGTATTGTACACGCCGCTGTTGGTGAACACATAGCTCACAAATCCCGAACAGTCAAAGCTGGTTTCCGGGCTTGCCCCGCCCCAGACATAGGGATAGCCGATGTACTTGCAGGCTTCCTCCATGAGCGTTGCGAAGGCCGGGTCTGCATCCAGCGTCTCCTGCGGGATGTCGTAGAGCGTCGGATCGCGCAGCGGCACCGCATAGGGATTACCGGAGAAAATGCCCTCCATGTTGCCGTGGGAGGCCATGTACAGCGCATACATGCCCATGGTATGGTGGCTCATGCTGACCACGGGCAGATGGGAGAGGTTCTTGTTTTCCAGCCTGACCTCACAGATGGTGTACGCATACGGCACCTGTACGTCATAGGTATATGTCTCGGTTCGCTGTTGGCCGGTTTCGGGGTCCGTTACGATTTGCGTGCCGGTTCTCGTCTCCGTTCGGTATCGGGTTTCTGTTGAAACCGTCTGCGTGACAACGTATTGCAGCGCAAAGTACTTTTCGATGACCGGGTACGCGGAATCAAGCGTCCATTCCTGTCCGTCGAAGTACGCAGAGATGATGGCGATGAGCACATAGGGATCGTGCCAGATTTCATCGGCATCGACATGATATTCGTCATAGCCGGGATGAACCTGCTCGTAGTGATCCATTTCATCTTGCAGCGCACGCTCCATTTCCGCATAGACACGCTCCGCGGCGCGAACGTCGTCCTCTGTCGCCGGGTAGGTGCCGATCACCAGCGATTCCAGCACCGACTGCGCCAGGGGCGTACAGGATTGCAGCCCGCCCATGAGGATCAGCAGCATCGCGCACAGCAGAAGGATCAGCAAGGAGGATGGATGGCTTTGAAAAACCTCAGCCAGCCTTCCCGTGGCATTGCCGGTTCTGCGCGCGGCCTTTCCCGCAGCGGTTTGACCCGCCCCGCCCGCGGCTTTCAGCGCGGCATACTCCTTGCGGATGGCCCGCTTTTGCTGCCAGCGGGACAAGGGATTGCTGGCCGCCTGCGGATTTTCGACACGTTGCTTGGCCGTGAGATACCGAAGGTTGGCGTTGTCCAGCCTTTGTTCCGCCTTTTGGGCTTTTCTGAACGGGCGCAGCTTGTGCGCATGATAGGCGTGCTCACCCATCTGCAAAGCAGAAGTCCCGAGCCCATCGCCCTGGAGCGCTGCGCTTGCCGCAACGTTGTCATCCTCGTTGGCCTTTGCAAGCTGCCGGTGCAGCTGATCGTGTGCCGACTGGATGGGGCGCTGTACCGGATGCCGGAGCCGGGAGGGCGGTTTGGCCTCCGCTTCCTCAAACCGAAGCCGGATTTTCTTTCTTCCTTTCGGTGCGGCGGCATGGGCCGCTTCTCCCGCCGCCTGTGTTTTCTCCTTCCCGGAAGGCCCTTTACCGGAGGGTTTTGCATCAACCGGAATGCGGCCTTTCTTTAGTGCCTGTTGGCCTTTAGTCTCAAGCGTGGACGCTGACAAATCCGGTTCAAGAACAGCCGACGTTCCGACTTCATCCTGCCGTAGGGTCTTCTGCTCCTGCTGAACCTCCTGGACCGTCAGCTTCAGGCGATGGGTTTGCAGTTTTTTCCTTGCATGGTCATAGCGTTGTGCGGCCTTTTCAGCTTTTTCGACCTTTCGTGCCAGCTTTGGGTTCTCCAGCTCCTCTTTGGAGAACCAGAGCCGGGGAGAGTCGCGCTTATTCTTCAATCTGCATCACCTCCATATTAGGCATCACGATGTGTAAGGTCATGTTGACCCTGTTAATGAAATACGCTGTTTACTTCAAAAAGGCATAGAAAAACCGGCATGAAACGTACATGCCGGTTGGGGAGCGATGCGCAATATGCTTTGCAAAGCACTGAGCGAATTGACCATTACTCCATAGGGTTTTCTTCTTCGTCCTCCATCGGGAAAATATAACCCATCAGTTCCCATACAAGCTCTTCTGCCCGATCTGGCAAAGAGGTATAGGAGACGACCTGTTGGGAAACACCGTTGCGATAGGTGATGTCGAGCTGCCAGCAGACCGGTGCATCGCCGATCTCCGATTCATTCTCTGCATCATCCCAGTCGTCATCCTCATTCCAGTCATCTTCGCCTAAAGCGTAGTCCTCCTGCCAGCAAAAGATTTCCAGATGATGAACCATCCATTTGAGCAGCTTCGTCATCTTGTCCGACTGGATATAAACAGCGCGTTCCTGCCCATCCTCTGTCATACTGATGACGGAGTCCTTCCTGTTGACGCGAAAAATGGCATTCAGCGAGATTTCATCGCCGTACTCATCATAGACATCGCTGTTCACCATGAGCGACAGGTGATCTACATGGTACTGCTTTTTCTGCCGATTGCGTTCCTCAAACGGAAAACGGCACTCGTAGGCTTGCCGGGCCGCCTCTTTGATGATCGGGCGGTCGTCATGGCAACGCTTTTTCAGCCAAGCGCATTGCTCCTTGGACAGATACCATGGCAAATTCAGGATGCGCGTCAGCGCCATGGTCTGATTGCGTTCCTCAAGGGGCATGGCAGCGCAGCTTTTGCAGATGTGGGCCGCATGGCCCTTTCCGGAGAATTTCTCATTGGCCTTATGCTCGCCGCAAATTTTGCAGTAGTGACCGTGCTTCTTCATTGGCCTAGCCCTCATGGTCAATTATCGCTTTGAAACGATATTTCCCATAATCTGCGCCATTGAGACGCTCAAGCAAGTCCGCTTTACGCATCTTGGTCAGCAATGCACTGGCAGGAGAGCCGGTCAGTCCTGTAGAACGCATGACATCGCTACGATTAAAAGCCGTTTCTGTGCCATACTGCTTATACAGCAATGTGATTTTTTCAAGCGTAGGCTGCTTGTAGGGCAGCCCCTGAATCCATTGAGGAACGGCACCTTTCTGATTTCCCGTTTTCCTGTTTTCCTGTTTTCCTGTTTTCCCGACTTCAACGCTGTAATTCAGGTTGAAAAGCGTCACGATGAAATTCGTGCGATCCGAGTAAAACTGCGGCTCCAACGCCTCGCGGAAGTTGACCGCCCGGTGGTAATCTGCCTTGATCTTCTTGAAGCCGCTGCCCCGGCGCTCCATGTAGTTCATCCTGCTGAATACATCCGCAATCACAGGATTGCGGCGCTTGGAGGGAACATAGTCCGTATTCAATTCCTGCACCCGAGAGCCATCCATCATACCACCGGGAGAGTAAATCTCCATCCGATCATCAAAGATGTCAATATGCACCTCGCTGCCGGTGATCATGTAATCCCTGTGAATCAAGGCGTTGACCAGGCACTCGAGCACAGCGCGCTCTGGATAGTCAGGCATTTCAGTACGTCCGGTATCCGTCTTTTTCCAGCGCTTTTTTGTGTTATTGCGCACAAAGTCTTCTCCATTTTGAAGAAGCGTGATCAGACTGCCGCTGAACTCCTTGTCATCCAGCGCTTCCATCACGCCGGACGCCTTGTCCAGCCCATTCCAGCGGGTACAAAACAGCCGGGAGAATCGCATGGGCGATTCGTCAGCCAGCAGCGCGCCCGCATGGGTCAGGAAGCCCTTTTCATCCACCAGTCCGAACGAAACAAAGTCCTGTGCGTCCATTTCAAGACCGGTGCGCTGGCGGTAAACAGAGCGGAGCTTGGTAAAGGCAAAGCTCTCAAACCGATACAGCGTGGAGAGGCTGTCATAGGTGCTGTTGCTTCCGCGAAGAACAAGCCGTTTCAGGTCGGTGGCTGTGGCCTGTACGCTCTCATTGCCCACACGGATATAGGCGATGCGTCCGCCATCACCGATATAATAATACGGCGTTTCAGCCCCTGCGGCGACGTGAAGCAGAATGAAGTTCTTCCCTTCCTCCTGCCTGATCTGCAGCTCAATCGACGGAATGGGGTCCATCTTGCTTTTGACAGCCTCGCTGATCTTCTCGCTGGCTGTTTTCACATCAGGAAGCCCTTTCAAGACATCGTCATCCGCAACGCCGAACAGGAGGACGCCGCCGCTGCCATTGGCAAAGGCGCTGACGCTCTTCAGCCAGCTTTTTGGCCTGCGCTCTTCCAGCGTTTCCTTTTTGTCGTATTCCGTTGCTTCGCCAATATAGGCTCTGATCTTCACAGCATGCACCTCATTACTCTGTCCTCACTGGCATATCACGAAAAGCCACTTCCTTTCTTTATTATAAGAAGAATAATCCTAAATATCAAGCGTTGCGACAGGCCGCCTGATACGAACACATTTCAAGCTCTTGGAAGGCTACTGATTTTCTCGTATGCTGCATGATCCAAGAGGTCTGACGGCTTGGTCGTCATGATGCTGTAGAGCCTGGTGTTCTTGGGGAAGCGATCCTGGAAGGGCAATATGACATTGCCATAGAAAAGCAGCCCCTCGCCTTCGCCGGATTGTGTCACATAGGAGAGCTGATGCGGGGAAATGCCCAACTTTCGGGCCAGAATTTCGCGGTCGCCTGCCGCCTGATTGAGCATGTAGATGTAGTCGCTGTTTTCAAAGATGTTCTCAATCTCCTGACTGGCCAGCAGATCCTTGACGTTTTGCGTGATTCCCGTGGGGATGCCGCCCCACTTGCGGAACCGCTTCCAGATTTCCACGGAATAGGCGGCGGTTTGCTCCTCTTTGAGAAGCAGGTGGAACTCGTCCACATAGTACCGGGTGGACTTGCCCTCGGCGCGGTTGGCGGTCACGCGGCCCCATACCTGATCCTGGACGATGAGCATACCCAGCTTTTTGAGCTGCTTGCCCAGCTCCTTAATGTCGTAGCAGACGAGCCGGTTGTTGACATCCACGTTGGTGCGGTGGTTGAACACGTTCAGGGAGCCCGTCACATAGATTTCAAGCGCCGTGGCCAACCGCTGCGCTTCTTTTTCCTCCTGCGCGCGCAGGGCATTGTACAGGTCTTCCAGAATCGGGATGTTTTCAGGCCGGGGATCGTTGAGGTAAGGCTGATAGATGATGTGCACCGCACGGTCGATGAGCGTCTTTTCAATGGGCTGCAAGCCATCTCGCCCGCCGACAATCAGCTCACAAAGCGACAGGATGAAATCCGACTTGAGGGACAGCGGGTTTTCTTCCTCACTGTAATTCAGGTTGATGTCCATTGGATTGATGTAGCTGCTGCTGGTGGGCGAAATGCGGATGACCTGTCCGCGGAACGTGTTGACCAGCGGGAAATACTCGCCCTCGGGATCGCAGATGATGATGTCGTCGTCGGTCAGGAGAATGACGTTGCAGATTTCGCGCTTGGCTGCGAAGGATTTGCCGGAACCCGGCGTACCCAAAATCAGGCCGTTGGGGTTCTTCAGCTTTTTCCGGTCCACCATGATCAGGTTGTGGGAAAGGGCGTTCAACCCGCAGTACAGGGCCTCGCCGCCGGTCTGGAAGAGCTCCTGCGAGGTAAAGGGCACAAAGATGGCGGTGGAGCTGGTGGTCAGGCCGCGCTGGATGCGAACCAGATTGTGGCCAAGCGGCAGGCACGACACCATGCCGTTCTCCTGCTGGAAATCCAGCGGAATCAGCTGGCAGTTGTGCTGCTGCGCCAGGCTCTGCGCCTGCTTGACATTGAGTGCAAGCTGCTTTTTGTCGTCCGCCGTGTTCATCACCAGAAAGGTGATGAGAAACATGCGCTCGTTGCGGCTTTGCAGATCTTCCAGCAGCTTCTTGGCCTCGCCGCCATAGGTGGCCAGGTCGCTGGGGATGATGTCCATGTCGTATCCGGCGCGTACGGCCTTCTTCTGCTCTTCAATCTTCATCTTGTCCAGGTCCGTGATCTTGCGCTTAACGTCCCGGATTGCCGCAATCTGGTCAATCGCGCGGATGTGCAGGGATACGACGAGGCTGGATTCCATCGCGAGGAAATCCGCCAGACACCGGTCGTTCAGGTCCGAGGCCAGAATGGAGAAGAAACTGACCTCGGCCTGCTTTTTGCCCATCCCGAAGGTGCGCTTGTCGCGGAAGTCAAAGCTCGACGGCGCGATGAAGTCCTTGGTGGACAGCCCCGAAGGCGCAAGCCATTTCCAGTCGAAGAGGAAAGGCGCCTGCGTATCCATGTGGAACATGTCGTGCATGAGCTTGAGCCGTTCCCTGCCATCAAGCGGGGAGGCGGCTACGCCCAGCCGCTTGAAGTTGTTCAGCAAATCGATTTCAATGCGCTCAAGCCTGGGCTTCGCCGCTTTGATGCCCTCGGCTTCAATGCCGAAGGTGATGAACTTGGTCTTGGTCAGGCCGTTGTTGCCCTTGGCCTGCTGGGTTTGCAGCATGTCCGCATACTCATGCCGGATCTCATCGTTGCCGTCCTCCCGGTCGGGAATCAGAATGCTCTGCTCAAAGACCTCTTTACTGGCCGTGAGATTGAGAAACGAGAATTGCAGATGAATGCTGTTGTCAAAGTAATTGAGGAAATCGCACCAGCCCTCAAAGATGGCGGTCTTGTCATCGTTTTGGGCCAGTTGATAGTTGATGTCCTGAAAGCGGATGGTCTTGGTGTAGTATTGATCGGTGACGCGGCAGATCCCGTCCGGCCACATGCGCTGATAGGGAATCGTCGCCTGCGCAGTGCGCGGCCCCTTCCGGTCCTGCTGCTGTCTTCGGGCCATGAGCGCCTTGAGCTGCTGCTTTTCCGCATGGGACAACCTATTTTTTTCAGTGCGCTTTGCCATGAAGGATTTTCTTCACCTCCCGCCTGCTGCGGATGTTCTCTTCGATGGTTGCATAGAAGTTTTCGGTCTGGTAAATGCGCCTGCGCGGACGGACAAAGCGGGCCTGCATGTAGTGCCGCAGGAGCACTTCAAGCGGCTGGCCGTGCCGTTCGTACATGGCAAACATGAAAAACGGGATCATCGCCATGATCATCAGCAGCGAGGCCACGCTGGTGCCCACGGCCCCTTTTGTCAGAAAGAACAGGGGCACGCCCGCAAGCGCGCCCAGGCTGAAACAGATGATCTGGCGTTTGGTGAGATTGAAAACGAGTTTGGATTTGACGCGCGTCAAATCCTTGGGAACCGGTACATAGGCCATCATGATCCTCCTTGCAGGCGGCTATTGATTTGCCAGCGCAGGGGCAGCAGCTTGCCCACCTGCGCGCGGCTTCCCTGCCGCTTGGGTTTTCTTTTTCGCAGCGTGCTCTGCCGTTTCTTTTTCCTTGACGCCTGGCTGTTGCTCAATGTCATGCTCATTCCCTTCATCAGTGTGCATTGAATATGGATTTGGCGACGCTGCTGCTCTTGAACAGCGTAAAGCACAGCAGCACCGTATAGCCGATGCATGTCCAAAGCGCGGTGCCGACATCGTTTTCAACGCTGATGTCCTGCACCAGCACGGCATAGATGCCCACGCACACCATGATCAGAAACGCCTGAAACCCCAGGGCAAACAGGGAGCGAAGGTAGTTTTGGCCCATCTGTCCCCATTCCCGGTTGACCATGGTAGCCATGGGGATCGGCGCAACCGAGGTGACCATAAAGATTTCAATCATGCGCCCGTACACGATGATGAAAATGCAGATGCTCAGCGCCCAGGCGATGATGCCGATCAGGGAAGACTGGAACCACAGGCCAAACAGCGGCCCGATCTCCATATCCATGAGCCGCGCCTCGATGTCGCCCATCAGCGCGCTGACATCCATGGCGGTATCGGCGATGATCACGCCTGCCGCCTGATTGACCACATGCTGCGCCACGTCGAATACGCCCATCACGATGTTCCAGGTGTTGGTGACGATGAGCACCGCGGCGAAGGTTTTGAAAATCCACTTGAAGAACAGGAATGTATCAAAATCGTGCATGTTGTTGCGGTCAATCAGCATCTGGATCAGCTCCAGGCACATGACGAAGGTCAGAATGATGCCAGCGATCGGAACCATGACATTATCAGACAGGCTGCGAATCATGCCGAAGATGCTGCTGTTCCACGCCTGCGGCGAAGCGCCCACCGTGGTGGCGGCATCCGCGACCTGCGTGTTGATGCTGTCAAAAAGCCCGGTGAGGTTGCTGACGATTCCGCCAACCAGCAGCCCCTTCAGCCATTCGGTCACTTTATCCCAAATGAAATTCAAGCGGGCATCCCCCCTTTCAGCCCTCTCCCAGGTTTCCGGGAGAGGGCAAAAGACTGGTTGGTGTGCATCAGCCGAACAGGCCGGAGAGCAGGGGAACCAGGGTCGTGCCGATCAGGGCAACGCCGCCGCCGGCCATGAGCTGCTTGATGCCCTGGCTCTTCGCGCCGGGGTTATCGTTGCCATACCCTTCCAGAAGATTGATCACGCCCCAGATGCCCAGACCGGCGCCGATCGCGATCACGAGGGTCTGAAGAACCGTAACAGCAGAGTTGAAAAAAGCCATAGAATACCTCCGTTTCGACTATAAAAGGCCGCCGTATCCGGCAGCCTGTAGCTGTGTGCTATCTGTCCATTCCTCCAAAAACGCCTCGTCCTCCTCGGGCTTGTCGCTCACGGATACCTCAAACGCCTCGTACTCCTCTGCCAGCCTGAGTTTCAGCCGGCGGGACAGGTACTTTTCAATGTCAAGGGCGTTTCGGGGATTGGAATCAGACAGATATTTGTAATTGGGGTGACGGGTGATGTCATACTTTTCCGATAAAAAAGGACGGACGCCGCGCAGCTGGAGAATGCACTTGCTCCCGTCCATCACGGCGATCTCGTCCACTGACATCAGGCTCTTGCCCAGTTTTTGATAGTTCAGACTGTGCGAAATCTCGCGCCCTCGGCTTTCGCCGGTATTGAACGTATCGATGGTTTCCTTGCCCAGCAGTTCCTCCATTTCCTTGAGCGTGGTCTTTTCCTTGCCGCCCAGAAAGAGCAGGGAATCGCAATTGCCGGCTATGGTGTCGGCATGATCCTTGTAGATCGCCTTGAGCTGGCTTTGCGCCTGCAGGACAATGCAGGCGGAGATCTCGCGGCTTCGGATGGTGGCGATGAGCTTTTCAAAATTCGGGATTTGGCCGATATTCGCAAACTCATCGATCAGGCAGCGCACATGCACCGGAAGCCGCCCGCCGTACACATCATCCGCTTTTTCGCACAGCAGGTTAAACAGCTGCGAATAAGCCAGGCTGATGAGAAAATTGAAGCTGGCATCCGTATCGGACATGATGAAAAACAGCGCCGTGCGCTTGTCTCCGATGGTGTCCAGCGACAGCTCATCGTAGGCGGTAATCTCCCGCAATTCGTCGATGTCAAAGACCGCAAGGCGCGCGCCGCAGCTCACCAGAATGGATTTCGCCGTCTTGCCGGACGCCATCTTGTACTTGAGGTATTGCCGGACGGCAAAGTGCTCC
>OLNN01001096.1_pt1 | contig 24027 bp, 11 predicted proteins | sample 1672141 | NCBI WGS metagenome assembly OLNN01 (sample SAMEA3136652, study PRJEB25190) | human gut metagenome | biome: human gut; feature: human-associated habitat; material: faeces | place: Austria | collected 2013
GCGGCAGATCGTCTGCTTCGGTGGCGGCGCGCTGATCGGCGTGCCGCTTTTCTTTTGGCTCCGGCCGGGGCTGGGCTCAAGCCCCGCGGCCATCTGCATGATGCTCGCAATGCTCCCGTTTTTTCTGCTGGGCCTGTACGAAAACAACGGCAGGCCCCTGGAAAAGGTGCTGCGCGACGTAGTGGACACGCTCGTCCGCCGCCCGAAAGCCCGGCCTTACCGGACCGATAACGTCTACGGCGCGCTGATGCGCCAGGAAGTTATCGACAAGGAGGTGCAAAAGCTCAGCGCCCGCAAGCTCACCCGCGAGGAAAAGGAGCATATCAAAGCCGTCATCCGGAAAAACCGCCCCAACGGCCGGCAGCCGGGCAGCGCGCAAGAGACCATCCCGTATGACCGCATCTGGCCGGACGGCATCTGTCTGGCGCGTGGCTGGTACACAAAGACACTCCAGTTTCAGGACATCAACTACCAGCTTTCGCACAATGACGCCAAAAGCGCCATCTTCGAGGGCTGGTGCGATTTCCTCAACTACTTCGACAGCTCCATCCATCTCCAGTTTTCCTTTCTGAACAGGAACGCCGACGCGGACCGCTTTGAAAACTGCATCCATATCCCCGTTCGCAGGGATGGGGCGGAAAGGATCAGGAGCGAATACGCGCAGATTCTCAGCAATCAGCTTGCCAGAGGCAGCAACGGCATCGAAAGGGTCAAGTACCTGACCTTCGGCATCCGGGCGGACAGTCTCAAGACGGCCAGAGCACGCCTTGACCGAATCGAGCTGGACGTTCTGGCCAACTTCAAGCGCATGGGCGTCGCCGCGTCTCTGCTTGATGGCAGGGAGAGGCTGCATCTTCTGCACCGCATCTTCCACACCGATACGCAGGAACCGTTCCGTTTCGAATGGGAGTGGCTTGCACCCTCCGGGCTGTCCACCAAAGATTTCGTGGCTCCATCGTCCTTCGCCTTTGGCGAAAGCCGGCGCTTTCGCATGGGCGGCACGCTGGGTGCGGTAAGCGTCCTTCAAATTCTCGCGCCGGAACTCAACGACCGCATGCTGGCCGATTTTCTGGACATCGACGCGAACCTCATCGTCACCATGCACATCCAGTCCATCGACCAGAACGCGGCCATCAAGCAGATCAAGCGCAAGATCACCGATCTGGACAAGACCAAGATGGAGGAGCAGAAGCGGGCGGTGCGCGCCGGGTACGACATGGACATCCTGCCCAGCGACCTGGCCACCTACGGCGCGGAGGCCAAAAAGCTGCTGGAGGATCTGCAAAGCCGAAACGAGCGCATGTTTCTGGTCACGTTTCTGGTGCTCAACACCGGTACGAACCGGCAGGCGCTTGAAAACATGGTCTTTCAGGCGCAGGGCGTGGCGCAGAAATACAACTGCCAGCTCACCCGCCTGGACTTTCAGCAGGAGAAGGCGCTGGCGGCCTCGCTGCCGCTGGGCGTAAACGAGCTGGAAATTCAGCGCGCGCTGACCACCAGCTCCACGGCCATCTTCGTGCCCTTCACCACGCAGGAGCTGTTCCAGACCACGGGCGAGCCGATGTATTACGGCCTCAACGCCCTGTCCAACAACATGATCATGGCCGACCGCAAGCAGCTCAAGAACCCCAACGGGCTGATTCTGGGTACGCCGGGCAGCGGCAAATCGTTCAGCGCCAAGCGTGAGATCACCAACTGCTACCTGCTGACAGACGACGACATCCTCATCTGCGACCCGGAGGCTGAATACGCGCCGCTGGTGGAGGCGCTGCATGGACAAGTCATCCGAATTTCGCCCTCCAGTCCCCACCGCATCAATCCCATGGACATCAACCTCAACTATTCCGAAGACGCCAACCCGATCTCGCTCAAATCGGATTTCATTCTCGGCCTGTGCGAGCTGATCGTGGGCGGACGAAACGGCCTGATGCCCATCGAAAAGACCGTGATCGACCGCGCCGTGCGCATGGTGTACCGCCGCTATCTGGCAGACCCGCGGCCCGAAAACATGCCCGTGCTGGGCGATCTGTACAACGCCCTTCGCAGCCAGCGGGAAGCCGAGGCGCAAAACATTGCTACGGCGCTGGAAATCTACGTCTCCGGGTCCCTCAGCGTCTTTAACGGCCAGACCAACGTGGACATCACCAACCGCCTTGTCTGCTATGACATCAAGGCGCTGGGCAAGCAGCTCAAGCAACTGGGCATGCATATCGTCCAGGATCAGATCTGGGGCCGCGTAACGGCCAACCGCTCCGCGGGCAAGGCCACCTGGTGTTATCTGGACGAGTTCCACCTCCTGCTCAAGGAGGAACAGACCGCGGCATACAGCGTCGAGATTTGGAAGCGTTTCAGGAAATGGGGCGGTGTGCCAACAGGGATCACCCAGAACGTCAAGGACCTGCTTTCCTCCCGCGAGGTGGAGAACATCTTTGAGAACTCCGACTTTATCTACATGCTCAATCAGGCCGCCGGGGACCGGGAAATCCTCGCATCCAGGCTCGGCATTTCGCCGCATCAGCTCTCCTATGTCACCCATTCGGGGGAAGGCGAGGGACTGCTGTTCTACGGCAACGTGATTCTGCCCTTTGTGGACCATTTCCCCAGGGACACCGAGCTCTACCGCCTGCTCACCACCAAACCGGGCGAGGTACGAAGGGAGGCGAAGGTATGATCGCTGCGGCATGGCTGGTGGTCCTCCTGGGATGGGGCCTTTTGAGCTGGTTGGTTCTGGGCATGACGCGTCTGGCGGCGCAGGCCGACCGGGAGACGGAAAGGGCATTTCGGGACATGATGCGGCAGCAGCGCGGAAAGGAGGACGCGGATGGAGGACAGCCGCCTGAAGTTTGCGGAGGATGAACAGCCGCTCGCAGGGCAGGAACCCCCCGCGCGCCGGATGGAGGCCGCCTCGCGAAAGCCCGGCGCAGGCCGTCCCACTAAGCGCAGGCGCATGGAGATCGCGCGCGCCGCCGGGGCTCGCCTGCAAACGGAGAAATCGCGTCAGATTTCCTCCCGGCTCGTCCATGAGGCGCTGCCCCAGGCTGGAGAAGAAGTCCACCGGCAGATTCGCCGCGTGGAGGATGACAACACCGGCGTACAGGCGGCGCATGAGACCGAGCAGGGCGCGGAAAGCGGCATGGGGCTGGTTGTCCGAAGCACCCGGAGGGCAAGGCTGAACGCATCCCGCCACACGGAGCAGACGGCGCAAGCCATCCGCCCGCAGGCTCCGCCCTCCAGCAACCCGCTTTCCCGCTGGCGGCAGAAGCGGGCCATCCGCCGGACGTACATGACGGGACAGGCGGCGGGCGAAACGGCGCAGAGCGCGGCGCAGGCCGGAGGAACAGTCGCCCGCGCGAAGCGAGGAGTGAAAGCCCTGGTCGCGCGCAGCCGGAAAACGTATCTTCTGGCGGGTGCGCTGGTGGCTCTTCTCGCCTTTGTAATGAACGGCCTGTCCTCCTGTGCCCCGTTGGTGCAAAGCGCGATGCAGTCCCTCGTGATCGCCGCCTACCCCGCCGGGGACGAGGACATCCACGCCGCCGAACGGTATTACAAAGGGTTAGAAGATGACCTTCAAAACCAGATCGACCGTTATGCCGCCGATCATCCCCAATATGACGAGTTCCTATACGAGTTGGACGATATCTGGCACGACCCCCATGCGCTCATATCTCTGGTGAGTGCTCACGCTAACGGCGAATGGAAGATCAAGGATGTGTACGGCTATATGGATCGGCTGTTCGAGAAGCAGTACACCCTGACCGAGAAGGTGAAGTCCGAAACACGCTACCGTCAGGAATGGGTCACGCATCATGAGAAGATCGTCGATCCCGAAACAGCCGAGATCACATGGCGGCCCTATGAGGTGCTGGAGGATGTGCCGTACACCTACCGTATTTGCACCGTCACGCTGGATAACTTCAACCTCTCCCACCTGCCCTTCTACGTACTGTCCCGCGAGGGGGTGGGGCGCTATGCCATGTACATCTCCGTGCTGGGCATGCGCGAGGACCTGTTCCGGGGCAACCCCTACGCTTCCACGCTGCGCGAACCGGGCGAATACGACATCCCGGCGGACGTTATGGAGGATGAAACCTTCCGCCGGTTGATGGAGGAGGCGGAGAAGTACATCGGCTATCCCTATGTATGGGGCGGCGACAGCCCGGAAACCAGCTTTGACTGCTCCGGGTTCATCAGCTACGTCTTTGCGGCCAGCGGCGTCAGGGACGTGGGCCGGCTGGGCGCGACCAGCCTGTACGGGCGCTGCACGCCCATCGCGCCCCAGGAAGCGCGGCCCGGCGACCTGATCTTCTTTGAAGGGACCATTTCCGGGGAGGAGGGCATCACCCATGTGGGGCTGTATGTGGGCGGGAATCACATGCTGCACTGCGGCTCGCCCATCGGGTATGCGGCCCTCACGGATTCCTACTGGCAAAATCACTTCTATGGCTACGGCAGACTGTACGAGTAAAGAAAGGAGAAAACATGGAGAAAAGCAAGCTGGAAAAATACCGCGAGGAACGCGCGCGGCATCTGGAGAAGATTGCGGACCTGCAAAAGCGGGTACGGGCGCTGGACCAGCGCATCATGGAAAACGAAAGCATGGAGATTCGCGCCCTGATGCGCAGCGAGAACGTAACGCTGGAAGAGCTGACGGCGCTGGTGCGCAGGATGCAGCAGCAGCACCGTCAGCCGGTGGAAAATACCGCTCCGGCCCACGAAGAACCGCCGTACCAGCGGCCCGCCTACGCGGCTACCTTCCCGGACTGGAAGGAGGAAAACGAATGAGGAAACAGCGGACATTCATCCGCCTGATGGCGCTGCTTCTTCTGCTGCCGGTGCTTCTGACGGCGGCCTGTTCCTTTGCGGCCATGGCGGAAGGCGAGGTGATTCTGGAGGACCCGGCTTTGATCGGTGATCTGGAGGACGCTATGGCGGACCTGGTGATGGAGCAAAATGCGGCCGCAGAATCGCCCGTGGAACCAGCGCAGGAACCGACCGTCGAGCCGTCCGCGCAGCCCTCGCAGGAACCGACCGCCGAGCCGTCCGCGCACCCCTCGCAGGAGCCGACCGCCGAGCCGTCCGCGCAACCCTCGCAGGAACCGACCGCCGAGCCGTCCGCCCAGCCCACGCAGGAGCCCACCGCGGCTCCTGCGGCAAGCTATGAAATTGAAATGGAGGCTCCTTCCGGCTGGTATCTCAACCGCGCCGTAATGGAGATCACGGTCCGGGACCTGGGTGGCACGGGCTGGGCCGCCGTGCGCATCAGCGTGGGCGGAAAGACGCTCATAGACGGGCCGCTGCCCTCCGGCCACGTCTGGATCGACCTGCTGGAAAACAGCGAGGTAGAAGTCATTGTGACCGACCCCTATGGCGAGGCGCACCGCAAGAGCCTGCCGGTCAACTGCATCGACAACACCCGTCCCACCCTCAAGGCGAGCGTTAAGGGCGAATACCTGCATATCGAAGCCGCCGACGCGCAGTCCGGCGTGGCCGCGGTACAGGTCAACGGCACGTCCTACACGGAGCTGTCGGGCGGCACGCTGAGCATCCATCTCAAGCAATACGCGGACGCCTATGAGCAGCTGCTGGTACAGGCGGTGGACCGTGTGGGCAACGTGAGCAAGGCCATCGCGGTAGCCAACCCGTTCTTTCACGACACGCCCGCGACCGCAGCCCCCACCGCCGCGCCGACCGCCGTGCCCACGCGAAAGCCGGGGTCCTCCGGCAGCAGCTCCGGCAGCGGGTCCGGCAGCGGGTCCGGCAGCGGGTCCGGTGGGAGCCGCGCTACGCCCAAACCGACGGCAACGTCCCTTCCGACCGTGGCCCCAACCGTGACGACAGCGGTTCTGCCCACACTCCTGCCGGTGACCGGCACAGCGGGGATGCCCTTTACCCAGGCGGGCAACGCCTTTACCCGCGATCTGCTCTACGACCGCTACACCAACAAGCAGTTCATCGCCATCGAGACGCGCGGCGGCGATGTGTTCTACATGGTGATTGACTACGACAAGCCGCTGGACGAGGACGGGGAACAGTATGAAACCTACTTTCTAAATCTCGTGGACAGCCGGGACCTGCTGGACATCGTGGACGAAAGCCTGATCGAGCCGGAGATCGTCTACGTCACGCCGGAGCCTACGGTCCCAGCCACGCCGCAGCCGGTTTCCGGGCAGGAGCCAAAGGACGCGGGAGCAGCGTCCCTGCTGGGGCTGGCCGGGCTGCTGGCTGTCGCGGGCGGCGGGGCGCTGGCGTATGTCAGGCTGAAAAAGTCCGGCAAGAACCGCAAACCGGCATATGATTATGCGCTTGACGATGAGGAGGACGAGGAACAGAGCGAATGACACGGCGCATTGAAGCAGGCGTCATCCCATGATATAATCATACAAAAGGAGGCGCTGCCGATGGATACTGTTCAAACGTCCGACGAGCGCACATGTGCGGAGCTGGAGCTTCTTCGCATGCTGGAGGAAGCGGAGGAGAATGTGCGTGCGGGCTGCATCGCACCCATGGAAAATACGTTTTCCGCTTTGCGGGATAGTCTGCTCCAGCGAAAACAACAATAACCAATTTGCTCTGTCTGCGCCCGTTGAGGGCGTTTTTTTGTGCAAACAAAAAGGAGTGATTGATTGTCCAGAACCCGACGCCGTTTTTCCTTCCTGCCGTTAGCCGCGGCGCTGCTGCTGTTGGCGGGCATGGGGGCTATCCTGATGCCCGTTTTGCAGATGGACCGGGAGATTCGCAGGGATGTGGAGGATTATGCGCAGCTTCGGGAAACGGCAAGCCTTCCCGCCGAAGCGCCTTCCCGGCCGCCCGATGCGGATGCCGAAGGGAACCCGCTTGATTGCCGGGTCCAGCCATCCGCCGCGCCCCCTGACCGGTTCACCGGAGCGGACCTTGCGGCATGTCAGGCGCAGAACGGCGATTTTATCGCATGGCTGTCCATCCCCGGAACGCCCATCGACTATCCCGTTGTGCGTACCGGCGATTCGGATTATTACCTGAACCACACGTTTTCAGGCCGCAAGAGCTATCTGGGCACGCTTTTTTCCCTCGATGGGACGGACTACGAAACGCCCGGACGCAATATCGGCATCTACGGCCACCATATCCGCAGCAGCGGCGAAGCCATGTTTTCGCCGCTGCTTTCGTATAAGGACCCGGAGTTCTACGCCGCTCACGCCGTGATCTATCTGGATTCCCTGTATCACAGCGCGGCCTACCGCGTCTTTGCCGCCGTCAACCTGCGAAGCGGCGAGTGGGACCCCGCCACGGCCCGCTTTGCCGGGGACGAGGACTTTCTTGCCTTTGTCCGTCGGGCGCGGGCGCAGGCGCTGTACGATACGGGCATCGAAACCGGCGCGGAGGATGAAATTATGACGCTCATCACCTGTGACCGAAGCTATAGCGACCCCGACGGGCGGTTGGTGGTCATGGCCGTCCGGGAATACTGAAGGAGGAATGAAAGATGAATCATAAACCACACACAAGACTGGCCGCGATGCTTCTGGCCTGTCTCCTGCTGTGCCCTTCGCCGGGCAGGAGCGAAGCGGCGATACCGACAGAAGAAACGGTGGAGTCGCAGACGCAGGAATCTGTCCAGAAACCGGCGGCAACGCCGGCAGAGGAAGCGGCACAAGAAGTGAAGCCTACGGAAGCACCTGCACTTCCTACACAGGAACCTATGCCGGAGCCAACCGAGGCTCCACCAGCAGAGGAAGCGGCGCAAGAAGTGAAGCCTACGGAAGCACCTGCACTTTCTACACAGGAACCCATGCCGGAGCCAACCGAGGCTCCACCAGAAACAGCGCTTCCAACGCAGCCTCCTGCACAAGCCCCGACCGAAGCACCGCAGCCCCCAACCGAGGAACCGACTTCCGTACCCGAAGCAGAAGCGCCATCGCCCGCACCTGAAACAGTGCCGGCACAAACAGGGGAACCCCTGCCGCTCTCCCTGCAAGACGCCATGGCCCAGCACGGTTACGCCTATGTGCTGGCCGCGGCCATCCCTCTGTATGCCGCGCAGGACCTCGCCGAACCCGCCTATTGCATGGCGCAGGAAACGGCGGTGCTGCTGGTCCGTCGCTTTGCGCCCGAAGAAGGGTTTGCCGAGGTCTGGCTGCTTAACGAAAGCTATGGGCTCATCACAGCCTATACCGCCGTGGACACGCTGCCCGAAGCTGCGCTGTCCGATCAGGAGGTTGCCGCGCTGGCCGGTGAACGCCCGTCGGCCCTGACGGCGGATGAACGCCTTGTCTTTGTTGTGCCGGGATATGTGCCCGCGCAGGAACCCGTTCCTGAGCCGGGTGCAGCGGAGACTGTGACCCCCTCCGCAGAGCCGGAAGCCGCCGAAACCCCGTCTGTGCAGCCCGGTGCGTTTGTGCAGGTAAGCACCCAAACCAATGTCTATACCGGCATTGATTCGAGCGGCATGGATGCGGACAGTCTGTGGGCCGGATGCTTCACACAGGACGCAACTGTGCAGGTAGAAGAAACCCTCCAGGATGCCCTCGGCCGCTGGTGGTACCGGGTGCGCTACCTGTACGGCGACGATTTTGCCGACGGTACGCTCAAGTGGACGGAGCAGGGAACGCTCTGGGTGCTTGCGCAGGAAACCTGCATCACCGGCGCGGCGGACCTCACCGTGACGGATTACGCCCTGCCCGTAAGTACTTCCTCCCGGATGATGCGCATGTCCGCCAGCCCCATGCCCGGCTTTTCGCTCAAGACCATCAACGCGCCGGTGCCGTCGCTGTATGTGGGGCAGGGCGGGCTGCATGGCAGATCCGGTAAGGACAGCGCGTATTTGCAGATCGCCAAGGCCCCCGGCCATGGCACGGTGTATGCCACCCCACACTATCTGGACGGATACACGGTGTATTGCCTTGAGCATACGCTGCCCGGTCCCGGTGAGAACATCTCCGGCGGCGGCCAGCAGCCTACCGGCCCGTATGTTATCGTGGACATGGATTCGTACCGTACCAATCCCGGCTATTCCTCCATCATCTATCACGAAAGCACCCTGCACGCCATCGGCTGGGTGCTTCGTCATACCTACCCGTTCATGGTCATCGACGATGATGACCCGGACAATGAAACCTGGTCGCGCGTCGCCGGACAGTTCGCCATCCGGCAGGTCATCCGTGATCTGGAAGGGCCGCAATACGTCCGTGATTACTGGAACATGGACAACTTCTACCGCGCCAGCGGACAGGCTCCCGGCGTGTATCTGGAATACGCGCGCTGGCTTGCGGCCAACGGCATCGCCCGCGCGTCCATGACGGGGGCCATCTCCGTGAGCAACCAGTCCACCCGCTTTTCGGGCGGTTCCCTGACCGGCACCGTGACTCTTACCACGGACGCGGACCTCATTCGCGTCAGCCGGTCCTATGGGGCTTTGACTGGAAACACCGCCGGCCAGGATGAATCCTACTACTACCTCAACAGCGGGGATACGGTATCCATCACCGCGCCGGGGACCCACCTCAGCTTTGTGGCCGAATCGGTTTCGTCCGACGAGGAGGAGGCGAGCTTTCTGGTAGGCGTACCGGACGTGGCCATCCAGAAGGTGCTCATCCCGCAGTACGGCGCGCCCTACAAGCTCCAGTCTGTGACCGTCACCTTCGATATGCCTCTGGGCGCGGCAGCCGTCACCAAGACGTCCGCCTCCACCGGCGCGCCGCTGGCGGGCGCGGTGTTTGAGCTGGTTAGCGGAAACGCCGTCATTGCAACGCAGACCACCGGCGCGGACGGCGTGGCGCGCTTTGAGAACCTCCAGCCGGGCGTGTACACCATCCGGGAAAAGAGCGCCCCGGAAGGGTACCTCGTATCCGTTCCGGGCGAGCAGAGCGTCACCGTCACGGCGGGCGGCACGGCCCATGCGAGCTTTGCCAATGCGGAGATCACGGGCAAGATCCGCATTGTGAAACGGGACAGCCTGACACGGGAAGCGCTGGCCGGAGCGGAGTTCACCGTCACCCGTTTGTCGGCTCCCGCAGGCGCAACCGGCGTGGGCGGCAGCGTGGTCATCGTCACGGATGCAAGCGGCGTTGCCGAAACCGGCTGGCTTCCCTGGGGCCGATACCGCATCGAGGAAACCACCGTGCCGCAGCACTATGTGGACGTTGGCTTTGAAACCGAAGTCGAGATTCGGGACAGTGGCAGGACCTGCGAGATTGAAGTGGAGAACGAGCCAACAAAGGGGTACATCCGCATCATCAAGACCGACCGCCTGAACGGCAACCCCATCGAGGGCGTGCGCTTTGATATCTACGAAAACGATGAGTATGGCTCGGCGCTGGTCTGCAGCATGGTGACGGATGAGAATGGTGTGGCTGTATCCGAACCGCTGCGCAAGGGGCGCTACATCGTCCGGGAGCACGGAGAAACGGCGGGGTATGTGTTTGAGGAGATTGCGCTGGACGCGGTGGTAAAGCCGGATGAAACCACCGACCTGTCCGTGGCCAACCAGCCGGTGCGGGTCCGGTTGAAGCTGTACAAGCGCGATGCGGACGAATACGCCGGGAAGCCCGCGGATGCGCCCGGCACGCGCGGCGACGGCGAGCTGACGGGCGCGGTCTTCCGCGTGCTCGCGGCGCAGGACATCACCGACCGGCAGGACAACGTGATCTATGAAAAGGGCGCTGTGGTCGTTGATTCCCTGACCACGGCGGGTCAGGATGCTTCCGTAACCACGGATGCGCTCTGGCCGGGCGTGTATGAGATTGTGGAGCTTGCGCCGCCTGTGGGGTATCAGGCAAGCGATACGGCTATTACGATGGATACCCGCGACGCTGCCCGGCAGTCTGTGGAAGCCGTCATTACCTATGAGGGTGTTGTCACCAATGAAATCCGCTATGGCGCGCAGGCCATTGTCAAATTGCTCGGAGGCATGAGCGACGATCCCGACCCGGACCGCGTGGAGACGCCGGAGGCGGGCGCGGAGTTCCTGGTGTATCTTCGCAAGGCAGGGGCTTACGAAAACGCCCGCGCGTTTGAACGCGACCGGCTGGTGACGGATGAAAACGGCTACGCGAAAACCAAGGCCCTGCCCTACGGCGTCTATGTGCTGGAGCAGATAAAGGGCGCGCCGGGGTATGAGCTCAAGGGCCCGCTCCTCTTTGAGATCGACGGGACCGAGGATATCCTCAACCCGCCGCCCCTGACGCTCTCCGACCGGCCCATCCGCTACCGCCTGCGCCTGATGAAGACGGACAGCGAAACAGGAAAGACCATCACGCTTTCCGGCGTCTCCTTCAAACTCAGAGACGAGACGGGAGAGTTTGTTACCCAAACCGTCTCCTATCCCACCCGGCAGGAGACCGACACCTTTGTTACCGACGAAACCGGCAGTGTGACATTGCCCGAAACGCTCACCTGGGGCCTGTACTTCGTTGAGGAAGTCACAGCCCCGAAAGGCTATCTCATCCGCGAGGAGGCGCTGCCGGTGTTCGTAGGGCAGGACGGCGACGCGCCCGGAGAAACGTACCAGATCGACGTGGAAGTCCCCAACGAGCCGGTCAAGGGGCGGATTCTGCTTGAAAAGAAGGGGCCGCGGCTCACCGGGTTCGAGGTGACGGCGGATGCTTACGGGAACGAGGCGCACCGCCCCGTATACGAAGAAAGGTATCTGGCGGGGGCGGTGTTTGAGCTTCGGGCGGCGGAAACCATCACCGGCGGGGACGGCACGGTCTGGTTTGAACAGGGCGAGCTGGTGGAAACCCTCACCACCGCCTCGGATGGGCCGGCAGCCTCCGGGCTGCTGCCGCTGGGACGGTATGTGCTGGTGGAAATTCACGCGCCCGAAGGGCATGCGCTGGATGACACGCCGCATGAGGTGGCATTGACCAGTGCAGACAATCAGACAGCCATCGTGAATCTCACGGTGGAGGTCGGCAATGACTATTATCCTGCCGAAATCACGATTCAGAAAGAAGCCGAAACCCTGCAAAGCGTTCCGCAGGATGATGGGATGATCATCCGAAGCGTAACGACCGTCCCCGGTGAGGGCTTTGTATTCGGTCTGTACAATGCCTCCGACATTCCCTGTGACGGCGGCGTTCTCCCTGCCGGTACGCTGGTAGCCTCCGGCGCGACGGATGCGGACGGGCGGCTGGTATTTGCCGGGCAATACCCGCACGGGGAGTACTATGTGAAGGAGCTGCAAGCGCCGGAAGGATGGAAATTGTCTGCCGGGACGTTTCCCGTTTCGATCCTGCCTGAGAAAGCGCAAGAGGACGCCGTCATCCGCGCCGGTCTGACGGTGCATAATGAGATGATCTGCACGCCCGTCACGATCACCAAGACCGACATCACCGGCGCGGCCCCGGTGCCTGGCGCGCTCATCGAGGTACGAAACAGCCGGGATGAGATCATCTATCGCGCGCGCACGGATGAAAACGGCGAGCTGCCGGACATTCTCCTCATGCCCGGACAGTATGCCTTCCGCGAGGTGCTCGCGCCGGACGGCTACGCGCTCAACGAGGCCGTATGCATTTTCGTGGTGGACGCACAGGGCCAGGTGAGCGGCGATACGGAGATTCGGGATGATTGGACGCGCTTTTCCCTGCGCAAGACCGACACAGGCGGCCGGGTACTTGCGGGCGTACAGTTTGCGCTGGTCGATGCGGACGGAAGCCAGATCATGACCGCCGAGACGGACGAAAACGGGCTGGCCTCGTTTGAAAGGATTCCTCACGGGCGCTATACCGTGGAGGAGACGCAGCCTCTGCCCGGCTATCTTCCCGCCGGAACGGTCGCGGAGCTGACCGTAGACGGGCAATACGTCAATCCCGACGCGCCGCTGGAGATCGTCAATGTTCCCGCGGACACTCCCGACATCCAGACCGGAGTGGACCTCCCCTTCACACCCCTGATGTGGGCAGGCGTGGGGATGACGGCGAGCGCGCTGGTACTCATCGGCGTCTATGGGTACAGGCGCAGGAAGCGGCGGTGACAGCTTTCGGGAGGACGGCTCTGCTGGCCGTCCTCCTTCCTCCCCGTTGCCGGGTGGGAGCAAATACGGTATAATGAAGCCAATTCATAGGAAGAAGCGGTGAGAAAACATGCCCAACGAAACCGACAGCATCATCAAACGCTTTGAGCAAAGAACCATTCGCAGCCTGTGGGATGAGGAGCGCCAGGAATGGTATTTCTCCATCGTGGATGTGGTAGGCGCGCTTACGGACAGCCCGGATTATCAGACGGGGCGCAAGTATTGGAATAAGCTCAAGCAGCGTCTACATGAAGAAGGCAGCGAACTGGTGACAAATTGTCACCAGTTGAAAATGCCGGCGGCAGATGGCAAAATGCGCCTGACCGACGCAGCCGATACCGAGCAGCTTTTGCGCATCATCCAGTCCATCCCCTCGCCCAAGGCCGAACCCTTCAAGCTGTGGCTGGCGCAGGTGGGCCGGGAGCGCATCGAGGAAACCATCGACCCGGAGCTGACCATTGAGCGCGCGCTGGAAACCTATCTGCGCAAGGGATATTCCCGCGAATGGATCAACCAGCGCCTGCAGGCCATTCAGGTGCGCCGGGAGCTGACGGATGAGTGGCAGACGCGCGGCGTAAAAAAAGGCGTCGAGTATGCCATTCTCACCGACGAGATCACCCGCGCATGGTCGGGAATGAACACCCGGCAGTACAAGCGGTTCAAGGGGCTCAAAAAGGAAAACCTGCGCGACAACATGAGCACCACGGAAATCGTGCTCAACATGCTGGCGGAAGCATCCGCAAAGGATATTTCCCAGGCCGAAGCGCCGGAAACCTTTGCGGAAAACCAGCAGGTCGCCCGCAAGGGCGGCGAGGTCGCGGGCATTGCGCGGCAGGCGCTGGAAGCGCGTACCGGCAGACCCGTCATTACCCCGCAAAACGCGCTGGACTTTCACCGCCTGATCGAAGATGTCATGGAAGAAACCGCAGCTTTGCCGGAGACGGAGAAGCTGCGCGAATGACGGATCGGCTGCCGCGCCCCATGTGCTCATGCCGAAAAAAACCAAACGCAAGAAGCAGTCCTCTCAAGGGCTGCTTTTTCTTATGCAAATGAAGAGGAGGAAACTCATGAAACGGTTGATTATAGCGGAAAAACCCAGCGTTGCCCAGGCCATTGCCGCGGTGCTGAACATCCGGGAGAAGAAGCCCGGCTATCTGGAGGGGGCGGACGTCCTGGTGAGTTGGTGCGCCGGACATCTGGTGGAACTGGCCGCGCCGGAGGGTTACGATGCGCGCTACGCCAGATGGCGGCAGGAGGACCTGCCCATCGTCCCAGGGCCCTGGAGGTACGAGGTCATTGAAAAGAGCGCCCGGCAGTTTGAAACGTTCAAACGCCTCATGCGCCGCGCCGACGTTTCCGAGGTCGTCAACGCCTGCGACGCGGGGCGCGAGGGCGAGCTCATCTTCCGCCTCGTCTATGATCTGGCGGGCTGCGATAAGCCCGTCCTGCGGCTCTGGACCTCATCCATGGAGGAAGACGCCATCCGCGAGGGGCTGCGGCAGATGAAGCCGGCCGCGCACTATGATGCGCTGGGGCAGGCCGCCCTGTGCCGGGCGCAGGCGGACTGGCTGGTGGGCATCAACGCCACCCGCCACTTTTCCCTGCTCTATGGACGGACGCTCAACGTCGGGCGCGTGATGACCCCCACGTTGGCCATGCTGGTGGAGCGCGAGGCGGATATCGCCGCGTTTCAGCCGTCCGCCTATTATCATGTGCGGCTGGACTGCGGCTCCTTCCCGGCCGAAAGCGAGCGCACGGAGGATCGCGCGGAGGCGGAGCGCATCGCCGCCCTGTGCGGTGGCAAGGAAGCAAGGGTCGTATCGGTGGAAACCAGCGAACGCAGGGAACAGCCGCCCAGGCTCTACGACCTGACCGCGCTCCAGCGCGACGCCAACCGTCTGCTCGGCTACACGGCGCAGCAGACGCTGGACTACGCGCAATCCCTGTATGAAAAGCAACTGCTGACCTACCCGCGAACGGACAGCCGGTATCTGCCGCAGGGCATGACGGAGAAAGCGCGCGAGCTGGCTGCTTATGCGGCGGCGGCGCTTCCATTTGCCGCGGGCCTTTCCCTGCCCTGTCATCCCCGGCAGCTTGCCGGAAAGGTCAGCGACCACCACGCCCTGCTTCCCACGGCGGCTCTCCGGGACCATCCGCTGGACGCCCTGCCCGCCGGCGAAAGGAGCGTGCTGACGCTGGTGGCGGCGCGCCTGCTCTGTGCCGCCGGGGAGGCATGCGTGATGCTGGAGACAACCGCCCGGCTGGAATGTGAGGGGGTCTCCTTTACCGCCAGGGGAAAAAGGACGGTGCATCCGGGATGGAGGGCGCTGGACGCCGCTTTCCGCGCCACGCTCAAAAGCCGGGAGCGCGAGGAAGCGGAAAACGGCCTGCCGCCCCTAAACGAGCGCATGACCTTCCTCCCCGTGACGGCTTCCATCAGGGAAGGGAAGACCACGCCGCCCGAACGGTATTCGGAAGATACCCTTTTGTCGGCCATGGAGAACGCGGGCAATGAGAATCCCTCAAAGGATGCGGAACGCCGCGGCCTGGGCACCCCGGCCACCCGCGCCGCCATCATTGAAAAACTGCTTAAGTCCGGTCTTGCGGAGCGAAGGGCGTTGCGCAGACGCATCTGCCTCGTCCCGACGGACAAGGGGATTTCCCTGATTACCGTGCTGCCGGAGGCGATTCAGTCCCCGGCCCTGACCGCCGCGTGGGAACAGAAGCTGCGGGAGGTGGAGCAGGGCGCGCTGGACGGGGAGGCGTTCCTCACAGACATCACGGACATGGTGCGGGAGCTCGCCTCCTCCGAGCATCCCGTTCGGGACGTGCACATGTTGTTTGCCGACAACCGCCGGGCCGTGGGCGTATGCCCGCGCTGCGGCGCTTCGGTCGTGGAAAACGCAAAGGGTTTCGTCTGCACCGCGCGTGGCTGCGGCTTCGCGCTGTGGAAGAAGGACCGCTTTTTCGCCGCCATGCGCAAGGAGCTGACAGCCTCCGTCGCGGCCGCGCTGCTCAAGGAGGGGCGGGTGAACCTGAAAGGGCTGTTTTCCCCCAGAACGGAGCGCACCTATGAGGCGGACGTCGTGCTTGAGGACACGGGGACGCCGTTTGTAAAGTATCGTCTGGAATTTGCGGAAGGGAGGAAACGAAAGTGAGCCAGGAAAAGACCATTCGCTTTATTGACACCAATTACCGGACGCTGTTTACCCTTCCCGACGGAGGGAACCTCCGGATGATCTTCCCGGATGGCAAAAGCAAGGTAAGCCGGTGCCGGTATGTGGACGAGTACCACACGGAGGTGGCCGGGCGGGTGTACCACATCTGCGAGTTTGCCGGGCATATGGAGCGGGGCGGCATCGCCTGCGCGCCGGAGGAGCCCCTGCCCAGGCAGACGGACAAGCAGGCGTTCCAGGAGCGCCGTTTTCTCCGGGCTCCCTTCGGCGCATATGCCATCTACCAGCTCACACGCGAGGAGGCGACCCGCAATCTGCGCTTTGAACCGCTTGAGCATCTGCGGGCGGCAGGGCTGGCGGTGGACCGTGCCAACTACGATCTCGTCTACACCGGCGCCCTGCCGTCACGCCCCGATCTGTCGCGGGAAGCGTTGCTCGAATCGCTGTACGAGCGGTTCAACCTCGACCCTCCACGCGATTTCACCGGCCATAGCCTGTCCGTCAGCGATGTGGTCGGCCTCAAGGGAAAGAGCGGCGTCAGCTTTCATTATGTGGACAGCTTCGGCTTTGCGGAGCTTCCGGCCTTCCTGCCTGCCCCTGACAGGGTCATGGAGGAGGCAAGCCGTGCGGCGGAGCTGGCGGAGCAGCCCTTTGCGCTGGTCTCCTTTCGGGGAAAGCCCGCGCTGCTGGCGGACTGGCGCGTGGACAGGAGCCTGCTGCCCCAGGAAATTTATGCGTATGACCTGCGGTATGGGGAGGAGTGGGGCGTGCCTGTCACGCTGGAAAATCAGGCGCGCGTCAATTTTTGCGGCACGCTTCTTTTCAATGAACCTCTGACCCTTTCGCCCGACGGGCGCATCACGCTGGACAGGGATGCAATCGATCATCTGGATGGAAAAGCGATCTCCCTTTCGGAATTTCAAAAGCAGCAGGCGCTTCAGCGCCGGCCGCCGCTGCTCAAGCGGCTCAGGGCGCCGCGCCCCGCGCAGACAGAACGCAAACCGGCAAAAGCAGAACAGGAGCGATGACATGTTCAATACGACGGAAATGAATCTCATGATCCTCTACAACCCCGGCACCCGCCTGGGACTGATGGAGGAGCTGGGCAACATGCTGGGGTATCTGTCCGGGGAGGAAACCGGGCTGCGCCGCACGACGGTAGGCGTCATCCGCAAGCTCCAGACCATGACCGACGAGGACTTTGACCGGCTCGACCTCGATCCGTCCGGTCTCTGCCTGAAAGGAAGGTGAACGCATGCCCGACAGCAGGACGGACAGCCTTGTCCAGCTAGCGCAGGATACGGCCCGGCGCATTACCGGCAGTCACACGGCGTGGATGGCGTATCTTCAAACCGCCGCCCGTCTGTACAAATACCCTTATCACGAACAGCTTCTCATCTTTGCCCAGCGTCCGCAGGCCACGGCCTGCGCGGGTTACGAGGTCTGGAAAAATACCATGCGCCGCTATGTGCGCAGGGGTGCGAAGGGCATTGCGCTGCTGGATACCTCCGGGGACGCGCCCCGGCTGCGCTACGTCTTTGACGTGGCGGACACCGGCGAGCTTTCGCAGTCGCGCAGCCTGAACCTCTGGAAACTTTCGGAGGAAAACGCGCAGGCGGTTTCGCTTTCGCTGGAAAACGGCTACGACGTGCCCGCCCGCGAGGGGTTGGAGCGGCAGCTGCGCGCCATCTCTTCACAGCTTGCGGGCGCTTGCTGGGTGGACCGCAAGCAGGAGATCTTCGACATCGTTGACGGTTCGTTTCTGGAGGGGTACGATGAAGGTGCGATAGGAGCTTCCTTCCGCAGAGCCGCATCCGTCAGCCTGGAATACGCGCTGCGTTCCCGGTGCGGGCTGGCAAACGAGGGACGCTTCATCCGCGAGGACTTCATCCCCGTGATGGAATGGAACACCCCGGAGGCAGCCGCCGCGCTGGGCACGGCGGTCAGCGAGATGAGCGGGGAGGTCCTGCGGACCATTGAAATCAGCATCCGAAACCATGAAAGGAGCCTTAGCCATGATTACCTACCGGCAGAGCGGAGAGACCCTGATTCCCGACCTGAAGCTGAACGAAACCGAAAACCGGCCCCTGGGCAGGTACGCGCGGATGCGCAGGACGTACCTGCAAACGCATCGGACGATGCTGTGGAACAGCCTGCTGCTAAGCGGGACATTGCAGGAGCACCTGCTGGAGACCGACGCGGCGGCACAGAGCCGTCTGGAACTGCTGATGCCGGAGCTGATGAAGGACGCGGGCGCGACGGAGGCATTGAAAGCCAGCGACCCGATGCGATGGGTCGGCCTGATGAACGCCTGCAAGGCGCAGGCCGAGGAAATCATCCTCAGGGAGCTGGTGTACAGCTAAGTTTTCTGGAGGGCCTTGCGGCCCAGCCCGGTACGGAAAGAGCGGAGAGCGATTTGCCCTCCGCTCTTTCCATTCCCCAGGAAGTGGTGGACGAGGTACTCCGGGTGGGCGGGAACACGGCCCATCACCGGGAACGGATCGTCGCTGCCTTTGAGAAGCAGAAACCTGATACCCCGGATTTCCTGAGAAGCCTCCTGCATGGAGGAAACGGTATCGTCACCGATGCAGGAACCTTTGCCGTATGGTACGACGAGACCGGCATCCGTATCTCACGCGGCCGCGCCGCCCGGCATGCTCCTTCCGCGAGGCTCGTTTCATGGCAGGAAGCCGCAGGCCGCATCAGACAGCTTCTGGAGGAGGGACGCTTCGCCGCCAATGTGGAGCTGGCCGGGGCCGAAGGATATGAACGCTTCCGGCTTGCCGAAAAGCTGTGGTACCTGCGGCAGGATTTCAGCGGAAAAGCCATAGACGCCGGGTATCTGCCCAGCCTCGCCAAAGACGGGGGACGCGATTTTTCGGAGGATACAGAATGGCTTGCTGAAAAGCTGACGGACCCTGCGTTTCGCACGCAGCTTACAGGCGAATACCGGCAGTTTCTTTCGGATCAGCAGCAAAGCGGCGATCTGCTTCGGTTTCACTTTCACCGGCTGGATGAAATACTGGAAGCCCTTGAAGACCTTGACCTTGCTCGCAGGGCCTTTTCATCTGAAATGGCGGAAATTCCGCCTGTCCGGCAGTTCATCACCGAAGATGAAATCGACGCAAATCTGGCGGAAGACGGCCTCATGTCCGGCAGCAAGGGACGCATCTTTGCCTTTTTTCAGCAGCCCTACTCCGACAGGGAACGAGTGGATTTTCTCAAGCAGGAGTACGGTACGGGCGGACGTTCGCACGCGCTGTCCAATGCGGATGGAAGCGACGAATCGCATAGCGGAAAGGGGATGCGGTATCAAAAAAGGGATTGCCCTGAGGTGCGTCTTACCTGGCAAAAAGTCGCCGGACGAATCGCCGGGCTGATCCGGCAGGGCCTTTATCTGACTGAGCAGGAGCAGGCAGAGTATGACCGAATCCAGGCGGAAAAGGTCCAGGCCGAAAAAGATGCCCCGCAAGCCCCGCAGCTGGACCCGGCTGTGTGGGAATACAACGGCGTCAAGGAACGCCACCCGGATGATCTGGTCCTGTATCAGATGGGCGACTTCTTTGAGCTGTATGGCGAGGATGCCAGAGAAGCCGCGCCGGAGCTGGGATTGCAGCTGGTCTCCCGCGCCATCCCTGGGGGTGGGCGCGTGGAGATGTGCGGGTTTCCGGCAAACCGGCTGAATCAGTACCTGGAACAGCTCCGGGCCAGGCATGATGTGACGGTTTCCGCCGCTTCGGAGGGAAGCGCCCAGCGCCGGGAGTATTCGGTTCTTTCTACCAGCCATGAAGCGGAACAGGAGCTGCATGAGCAATACAAGTCCATTGTGCTGGAGGCCGTCACCCAAGACACCGCATACCGCAATGCCTGCGGCCACAGCGACTACGAGAACGCTGTGATTGAGGGCAATGCCGCTATCCACCGTGCTGTCCTGGGGGCTGGCAATATGGGGTTGCTCCGCGCCTATTCCGATGTGCCGGAGTTCCGTCAGCGCCTGCAGCGCGAGATTATCGGCGAGACCTATCCCAAGCTCCATGAGCTGCTGCGCCCGATCTCGGACGATGACATTGACCGGGCTATCCAGGACTGGAATGGCAAGATCGAGAGCAAACATGCCGTTGTCCGCTACATGAAAGAACATGGGCGGGAGAATGACGCCGCCGCATGGCTGGCCAATGAGTTTGACGGCGGCGACGGAAGCACCCCGTTTGCGATCCGACCGGAAAGTCCGGAAGGAACAAATCTGCCCTGGCCCGCGGTGCAGCGCCGGATCGCACAGCTTATCACGGAGGAGCGCTTCTTCACCCAGGTCGAACAGGACAACTTCGACGATGTGGACCCCACCGCTATCCGCGAGGCGCTGGAAAGACGCGGCATCGTGGGCGGACAGGTGGCGGATCCGGAGAGGGCGGAAAGCGACCCGTTTATTCAGCAGGTCATGGCTGATGCGGAGCAGGCATCCGCTTTCCCGGAGGAGGCTCCGGATGGGACCGGTGTAGCCCCGTTTCCCTATGCCGTGGGCGATACGGTCCGTCTGGAGGACGGAAAGCCCTTCTTGATCGAGGAGGTCGGAACCTTTACCATCAGGCTCCGCGATCCGTCCCTGGCCTATCCCATCATCCGCGCCGAAAGCAGGGAGAGCTTTGCGCGGCTCATGGAGCGATATCCCCAGACTGCCCTTTCTTCTGCGCAGAATTTCCGCATCACGGATGACGATTTGGGCGTGGGCGGGGCAAAGACGCGGTATGGCTGGAATGTCGCGGCCATCCGTACCCTTCGGGCACTGGAGGCGGAAGGCCGTCCCGCTACGCCTCAGGAGCAGGAGACCCTCTCCCGCTATGTGGGTTGGGGCGGCATCCCGCAGGCGTTTGACGCGCAGAACGAGGACTGGCGCAGGGAGTACGCGGAGCTCAAGGCACTGTTGTCTGAGACGGAGTATGCGTCTGCCCGCGCTTCCACCCTCAACGCTCATTACACCAGCCCTACGGTGATCCGCGCCATCTATGACGCTGTGGAACAGATGGGCTTTCGCACCGGGAACATTCTGGAACCGGCCATGGGTGTGGGCAACTTCTTCGGCCTACTGCCGGAGAGCATGGCGGGCAGCCGCCTGTACGGCGTGGAGCTGGACAGCCTCACCGGCCGCATCGCCCGGCAGCTCTACCCGGAAGCGGACATCACCGTGGCGGGGTTTGAAACCACCGACCGGCGCGACTTCTTCGACCTGGCCGTGGGCAACGTCCCCTTCGGGAATTATCAGGTCAACGACAAAGCCTACAATCATCTTCGTTTCAACATTCACGACTACTTCTTCGCCAAAGCCATCGACCAGGTACGGCCCGGCGGCATCATCGCCTTTGTGACCTCCAAGGGAACCATGGACAAGCAAAGCCCCGATGTGCGCCGCTTTATCGCCCAGCGTGCCGAGCTGCTCGGCGCTATCCGTCTTCCCAACAACGCCTTTGCCCGAAACGCCAACACGGAAGTCACCTCCGACATTCTTTTTCTGCAAAAGCGGGACAGACCCATCACCCTTGAGCCGGATTGGGTCCACCTGGGGCAGACCGGGGACGGCATCCCCGTCAACAGCTACTTTGCAGAGCATCCCGAAATGATCCTGGGCCGCATGGCATGGGATGACAGCATGTATGGCAGCCGCAAGGAAACCGCCTGCCTGCCGCTGGAAGGCGCAGACCTGGCCAGCCAGCTTCATGAGGCCGTAGAGCGCCTTCAAGGAAGCTACCTGGAAGCCGAGCCGCCGGAGCTGGGCACGGGCGAGGCCATCCGCGCCGCCATTCCCGCCGACCCGAATGTAAAAAACTACACCTATACCGTGGTGGACGGGCAGGTGTATTACCGGGAAAACAGCCTCATGGTGCGGCCTGACCTCAGCGCCGCCGCCGAAGCCCGCGTCAAGGGCATGGTGTCCCTGCGGGACTGTGTGCAGGAGCTCATCGCCCTGCAGATGGACCCCGCCACGCCGGACAGCGCCATTCGGGACCAGCAGGCCGAGCTGAACCGACTCTATGACGCCTACACCGCAAAGCACGGCCTGCTCAACAGCCGGGGAAACGCGCAGGCGTTTTCGGACGATTCCTCCTACTACCTGCTGTGCTCGCTGGAAATTCTCGACGAGGATGGAAACCTCCGGCGCAAGGCCGATATGTTCACCCGGCGCACCATCCGCCCCGCGCAGGCCGTGGACCATGTGGACAGCGCAAGCGAAGCGTTGGCCCTGTCCATCGCGGAAAAGGCGGGCGTGGACATGGCGTATATGGAGCAGCTTACCGGCCAAACGCGAGACGAGCTGGCGTCCCAGCTTCAGGGGGCGATCTACCGCCTGCCGGAATCCGCGGGAGACGAGCCATGCTATGTCACCGCGGACGAATACCTCTCCGGCAATATCCGCTCCAAGCTCGCCTCTGCCAGAGTGGCCGTCGAAAAAGACGAAGCCTTCCAGATCAACGTATCAGCGCTGGAAAAGGCCATGCCCAGGGACCTGGACGCCTCCGAGATCGAGGTCCGGCTGGGGGCGACCTGGATTCCGCCGCGCTACATCCAGCAGTTCATGCTTGAACTGCTCCAGCCACCCATACAGGCGCGCTACCGGCTCCGGGTCGCCTATTCCTCCGCGACCGCCGAATGGCAAATCGAGAACAAGAGCAGCGTCCCCGCGCACAACGTGGCGGCCTATACCACCTACGGCACTGGCCGCGCCAGCGCATACAGGATTCTGGAGGATTCGCTCAACCTGCGCGACGTGCGCATCTACGACACCGTGCGGGATGCGGACGGCAAGGAAAAGCGCGTCCTCAATTCAAAGGAAACCACCCTCGCCCAGCAGAAGCAGCAGGCTGTCAAGGATGCTTTCCGCGATTGGCTCTGGCAGGACCCGACCCGGCGACAGGAGTTGTGCGCCCGCTACAACGAGCTGTTCAACGCCACCCGACCCCGTGAGTACGACGGGTCACATATCCGTTTCAGCGGCATGAACCCGGAGATCACCCTGCGCAGGCATCAGCGGGACGCCATCGCCCACATCCTTTACGGCGGCAACTGCCTGCTGGCCCACGAGGTGGGGGCAGGGAAGACGTTCGAGATGGTGGCCGCCTGCATGGAATCCAAACGGCTGGGCCTTTGCAGCAAGGCCCTGTTCGCCGTGCCCAACCACCTGACCGAGCAATGGGCCTCGGAGTTCCTGCGCCTCTATCCCTCGGCCAACCTGCTGGTCGCCTCCAAAAAGGACTTTGAAACCAAAAACCGCAAGAAGTTCTGTGCCCGCATCGCCACCGGCGACTATGACGCCATTATTATCGGCCACTCGCAGTTTGAGAAGATCCCCATCAGCCAGGAGCGTCAGGAGCGTCTGCTTCAGGAGCAGATCGACGAGATCGAAGAGGGCGTTGAGAAGCTCAGAGCCTCCCATGCCGAGCGGTTCACCATCAAGCAGCTGGAGCGCATGAAAAAGCAGCTGGAAACCAGGCTGCAAAAGCTCACTTCCGCCACGCGCAAGGACGATGTGGTGACCTTTGAGCAGCTCGGCGTGGACCGGCTGTATGTGGACGAGGCGCATAACTACAAGAATCTTTTTCTGTACACGAAGATGCGCAACGTGGCGGGCCTCTCCACCACGGACGCGCAGAAGTCCAGCGACATGTATCTCAAGTGCCGCTATATGGACGAGCTGACCGGCGGCCGCGGCATCGTGTTTGCCACGGGTACTCCCGTGTCCAACTCCATGACGGAGCTGTATACCATGATGCGCTATCTCCAGCACGACCTGCTCGCCTCCAGAGGCTTTTCCCACTTCGATTGCTGGGCCTCCACCTTCGGGGAAACGGTCACGGCCATTGAGCTGGCCCC
>OLNN01001106.1_pt1 | contig 23871 bp, 20 predicted proteins | sample 1672141 | NCBI WGS metagenome assembly OLNN01 (sample SAMEA3136652, study PRJEB25190) | human gut metagenome | biome: human gut; feature: human-associated habitat; material: faeces | place: Austria | collected 2013
CGCCCACCCGGATAGGAATATTTCTTTCCCTGGCCACATCTACAACCGCTTTTATTCTCTCCCGGCTTCCGATATTTCCAGGGTTAATGCGGATTTTGTCTGCTCCGTTTTCCATTGCCGCAATAGCCAGCCTGTAATCAAAATGAATATCTGCCACCAGAGGAATGTGAATCTGCTTTTTGATCTCAGAAAGCGCCTCTGCCGCCGCCATATCCGGAACCGCGCACCGGATGATCTCACATCCTGCAGCCTCCAGCTCCAGGATCTGCTTTACGGTTGCCTCCACATCATCTGTCCTTGTATTTGTCATAGACTGAATAAGAACAGGATTTCCTCCCCCGATTTTTTTATTTCCGATTTTTATAACCTTTGTATGTTCCCGATACATAATCTTCCTCCTGAAAAATTTATTATGAAACACAAAGAACTGCCACAGCTTTTCCGGAATTTCCGGCTGTGTGACAGCCCTTTTTTCTTTATCTCTGGATTTCCAGAAGCTTTGCTTTCAGATCGTTTTCCATCCGCACCATCTCCGCTTCGGCAGCCTGACGCTTTGCTCTGCCTTCCTTCTGTATCCGCATCACATCGTCCAGGGTCTGGATCAGTTCTGCATTTGTCTGCTTCAGAGTTTCCAGATCCACAATTCCCCGCTCAGACTCTTTTGCAGTTTCTGCAGATGCCATATGAAGTGTTTCCGCATTTTTACGCAAAAGCTCATTTGTCACATCAGATACCTGTCTCTGAGCCTGCGCCGCCTGGGTAGAATGAGCGATTCCAAGAGCCAGCACCATCTGGCTTTTCCACAGAGGAATGGTATTTACAATAGTTGTCTGGATCTTCTCTGCCATAACTGTATTATTATTCTGCACAAGGCGGATCTGAGGCGCTGTCTGAAGCGAGATCATCCGCGTCAGCTCCAGGTCATGGAGCTTTTTCTCAAAACGGATACACTGACTGTCCAGATCCCTGGCTTTCTGCGCATCCTCCGGCAGTCCGCTTAATCCGGCCTTTTCGGAAAGCTCTTTTAAAATCTCAAGGGTTCTGTCTCTGGAACCGTCATTCACAAAGATCAGTTCATAATCACAGTTCATTTGCCTGAGGACAGAAGTGGCTTCCGGGTAAAAAAGCGGAAGGGATTCTTCCTCATTGAAGCATGGTATAATTAAAGAAATCATTTTTTGCCTCGTTTTCCAGATCATAAAAAATGATCATTTTGGCGGATATCTGTAGTCCGCCTTGGTTTCAGGTTGCTTTTGGATGGGTACTATCATATCATATTTGTCCGGAATCGGCTATAAAACAGGGGATTTTTTTCTTGCACCGCTGTTTTTTTGTGATAAACTGTAAAAAAAGACAAACAAGAGGTGTGATATGCTGGAAAAATTTAACAGCTTTATAGAGAAATGGATGGCTTTTGTGACGCCGGCCTGTCTGCTTACGGGGGTACTGTTTCCGGATATTGCAAAGCATGGCGTGCCCTATGTGACGTATGCTTTTGCATTTATGACCTTTATCGGTGCGCTGAAATCCAGGTTCCGTGATGTAGCAGATGTGTTTAAGCGGCCGCTTCCTCTGATCCTGATGCTGCTGATCCTTCATGTGCTGGGACCGGTGGCCGCCTGCGGTCTGGGACATCTTCTGTTCCCGGGCAATATGAATTATATCACAGGAATGGTGCTGGAATTTTCCGTACCTGCAGCGGTGATCAGTCTGATGTGGGTATCCATTTATAATGGAAACAGTCCACTGTCACTTTCGCTGGTTGTGATCGATACAATCCTGGCTCCCTTTCTGATCCCGGCAGTATTGAAGCTCCTGGTGGGCTCCTGCGTAAAAATGGATACTGTGGGAATGATGAAGGAGCTGGTTTTCATGATCGCTCTGCCGGCAGTCCTTGCCATGTGCCTTAATGAAGTCAGCCATGGAAAGGTTATGGAGACCTGGCCGAAAAAGCTGGCACCTTTTTCAAAAATGTGCCTGATCTTTGTGGTAACCTCCAACTCCTCCAAGGTTTCTCCTTATATGAAGCATCTTAACGGAGAACGGCTGGAGGTAGCAGCAGCGATCCTGTTCCTGGCAGCAGGGGGATATGCCATCGGCTGGATCATTGCCATTCTTACAAGGCAGAATAAAGAGGCAACGGTTTCCATGATCTATGGTTCCGGAATGCGGAACATCAGTGCCGGTGCGGTGATCGCGGGAGCGTATTTTCCGGCGGAAACATTATTTCCGGTTATGATCGGAACGTTATTTCAGCAGATCCTGGCGGCTTTTTACGGAAGTATGATGCGCCGGGTCCAGACCGGACAGCAGGAAAGGGAGAAGGAGCATGGAGTTTCAGCATGAATTGATCATTCCCAATGAGGGATTTCCTTTTAAGCTTTTTCTTTTTGAAGGAAGAAACGGAAATTATGTACGGGAAAAACACTGGCATACTTCGATCGAGATCTTTGCGGTGATGGACGGGAGCCTTTATTTTTATATCGATGAGAAAGAGTATCCTCTGAAGGCAGGGGAGTTTCTGATCATTAATTCCAATGAAGTACATTCTATTCAGGCGCCAGTACGTAATGAGACCATCGTACTGCAGATCCCGCTGAAGCAGTTTTCGGATTATTTTACCGCTCAGAGGTTCATCCGTTTTCGGAGCAGAAACGAAGAGTCTGAGGAAACAGACAAACGGATGGTTTCTCTGATCCGGGAGATGTATCGGGTGTACGTATCCGGGGAAACGGGGTACGAATTCCGTATCAGGGCAGTGTTCTATGAAGTTCTTTATCTTATGGTTTCCGCATACAGGGAAACAGAGGTGGAGGAGAATGCGCTGAAGATCAGCCGCAGATTGAATGCTTTGTCAAAAATAACCACTTATATGCGGGAGCATTACAAGGAGGATCTCAGACTTTCCGGACTTGCAGCCATGTTCGGATATTCCGATGCATATCTGTCAAGAATGTTCCGGAAATATGCGAAGGTCAATTTTAAGACATATTTACAGGATATCCGCATGGCATACGCCTATAAGGAGCTTTTGCATACAGATCATACCATCAGCTCTATCGCACTTGACAACGGGTTTGCAAGCAGCAGGGCTTTTTCCAGGGAATTTGTAAAGCGTTACGGGATCCTGCCGGGAAGAGTGGAGCGTCAGAATCATAAAAATGTCAAAAAAGTGCTATGAATGAGTCAAGAAAAGCGGCGAAAAGCATACCATGATGTGGTATGCTTTTTTCAGTTCAAAACGAAGATACAGAGAAGCTGTGAAACAGTAATTTTGTAAGGAGGGTTAAATCGTGAAAATTCAGAAAGTAACAGATCCGGCTTTCCGCAGATACGGAAAGGTTCTGGAGGGATACAATTTCGGTCCGCTTCTGAAGGAGATGAAGCATACACCGGTTCCGGAGGATGTGGTATATGTTCCGTCAGCAGAGGAGCTGGAAGCTCTCGATGTGGAAAAAGAGCTGAAAAACAGAGCGTTTGGTGGATTACCTGTCCAGATCGGATATTGCAATGGTCACAATAAAAAGCTGAATGCCCTGGAATATCATCGGAATTCCGAGATCAATGTAGCAGTGACAGATCTTGTACTGCTTATCGGACATCAGCAGGATATAGAAGAGGATCTTACATACGATACCTCAAAGGTGGAGGCATTTCTGGTACCGGCAGGAACCGGGATCGAGGTTTATGCCACAACGCTCCACTATGCACCGTGTCATGTGAATGAGAGTGGATTTCAGTGTGTAGTTGTTCTTCCGAAAGGAACCAACACAGAGATTGATTTTCCGATGTCAGGGGACGGAGAGGACGGTCTGATGACAGCCAGAAATAAATGGCTTATCGCTCATGAGGATGCGAAGATCGAAGGCGCATTCAACGGATTGAAGGGTGAAAATATCACACTTGACTGATTTTGGGTGAAGTGAATAGTTACAAACGAACAATAATATCACCGGTGGAAAATCTGCCGGATATAAAAAGGAGAATGAAGATTATGAACAACATGCCAGAAGTTAAGATCGGAATCGTTGCAGTCAGCAGAGATTGTTTTCCGGAAAGCCTTTCCGTAAACAGGAGAAAAGCTCTTGTAGACGCTTACACAAAGAAATACGATGCAAAGGATATCTACGAATGTCCGGTCTGTATCGTAGAGAGTGAGATCCATATGGTACAGGCTCTGGAGGATATCAAAAAAGCAGGCTGTAACGCACTCTGTGTATATCTTGGAAACTTCGGACCGGAGATTTCTGAGACCCTTCTTGCAAAGCATTTTGAGGGACCGAAGATGTTTATCGCAGCAGCTGAGGAAACACAGGATAATCTCTGCCAGGGACGTGGAGATGCTTACTGCGGTATGCTGAATGCAAGCTACAACCTGCAGCTTCGTAATGTAAAAGCCTATATTCCGGAGTATCCGGTAGGTGATGCAGAGGACTGCGCGGATATGATCCATGAATTCCTTCCTATCGCAAGAGCGATCGAGGGATTGAGCAACCTGAAGATCATCAGCTTCGGACCGCGTCCTACAAACTTCCTTGCCTGCAATGCACCGATCAAACAGCTTTACAACCTTGGCGTTGAGATCGAGGAGAACTCAGAGCTGGATCTTTTCGAGGCATTCAACAAGCATGAAGGTGATGAAAGGATCCCGGCGCTCGTAAAAGAGATGGAAGAAGAGCTTGGTGCGGGAAACAAGAAACCTGAGATCCTTCCGAAGCTTGCACAGTACGAGCTGACTCTGAAGGACTGGGTAAGAGATCACAAAGGATATCGTAAATATGTAACACTGACAGGAAAATGCTGGCCTGCATTCCAGACACAGTTCGGATTTGTTCCATGTTATGTAAACAGTCGTCTGACAGCACAGGGCATTCCGGTATCCTGTGAGGTTGATATCTATGGTACATTAAGTGAGTTTATCGGACAGGTAGTAAGTGATGATATCGTTACACTTCTTGATATCAATAACTCCGTTCCGAAGGATATGTACAAAGAATCTATCGAAGGAAAATTCAACTATACACTTCAGGATACCTTTATGGGATTCCATTGTGGAAACACAGCATCCAGCAAGCTGTCCTTCTGTGAGATGAAATATCAGATGATCATGGCAAGATCCCTTCCGATCGAGGTTACAAACGGAACTCTTGAGGGAGATATCAAGCCTGGAGATATCACTTTCTATCGTCTGCAGAGTACAGCGGACAACAAGCTTCGTGCATATATCGCACACGGTGAGGTTCTTCCAGTTGCAACACGTTCCTTCGGTGCTATCGGTGTATTTGCAATTCCGGAGATGGGACGTTTCTACCGTCACGTGCTGATTGAGGGAGGATTCCCGCATCACGGTGCTGTAGCATTCGGACATCACGGAAAAGCTCTCTTCGAGGTGTTCAAATACATTGGTGTACCGGTTGAAGAGATCGGTTACAATCAGCCGGCAGGCGTGAGATATCCGACAGAGAATCCTTGGAGATAATTAAAACAGGCAGGTAAGATCATCCGTACGTGCTGCCTGATACAAGCAAGTCTCCACTCGCTGCTTATTGCTTTTCGTAACCCCGCAGGGGACTTTCTTGATTTGGTTAAATACGATTCAGAAACCGCGGGCTCTCAGGCGTGCAGGCGCTGCGAACTGAGAGCTGCGGTTTCTGTATTTACAGGAGGAAAAATCACTATGTATTATATTGGCGTTGATCTTGGAACTTCCGCTGTAAAGCTTCTTCTTATGGAAGGATCCGGAAAGATCTGCAACATCGTATCAAAAGAATATCCGCTGTTCTTCCCCCATCCGGGCTGGTCTGAGCAGAATCCGGAGGACTGGTTCGTCCAGAGCATGGAAGGGATCAAAGAGCTCACAGAAGGAATTGACCGCAAAGAAGTAGCAGGAATCGGTTTTGGCGGTCAGATGCATGGTCTTGTAACTCTGGATAAAGATGACAATGTGATCCGTCCGGCGATTCTCTGGAATGACGGCCGTACCGGTGAGGAGACGGAATATCTTAATACGGTTATCGGAAAGGAAAAACTTTCTCAGTATACCGCAAACATTGCATTTGCAGGCTTCACTGCACCAAAGATCCTCTGGATGCAGAAGCATGAGCCTGAGAATTTTAAAAAAGTGGTAAAGATCATGCTTCCGAAGGATTATCTTGCCTATCGCCTGAGCGGATCTTTCTGCACAGATGTATCCGATGCTTCCGGTATGCTTCTTCTGGATGTGAAGAACCGCTGCTGGTCAAAGGAAATGCTTGAGATCTGCCATATCACAGAGGAACAGCTTCCGAAGCTGTACGAGAGCTGGCAGGTAGTCGGAAAGCTGAAAGCAGAAGTTGCAAAAGAGCTTGGCTTCTCAGAGGATGTGAAGGTTGTAGCAGGTGCAGGCGACAATGCTGCGGCAGCTGTGGGAACAGGAACGGTTGGCGATGGCCAGTGCAACATTTCCCTTGGAACATCCGGTACGATCTTTATTTCCAGCAAAGATTTCGGAGTGGATGAAAACAATGCACTGCATTCCTTTGACCATGCAGATGGAAGCTATCATCTGATGGGATGCATGTTAAGCGCTGCTTCCTGCAACAAATGGTGGTCAGAGGAGATCCTTAAGACAAAGGATTTTGTGGCAGAGCAGGCACCGATCCAAAAGCTTGGCGAGAATCAGGTATTCTTCCTTCCATATCTGATGGGAGAGAGATCTCCGCATAACAACCCGGATGCAAGAGGCGTATTTTTCGGAATGTCCATGGATACCACGAGAGCAGATATGACCCAGGCAGTTCTGGAAGGAGTTGCTTTCGGACTTCGAGATTCCCTTGAGGTTGCAAGAAGCCTCGGGATCCATATTGAGCGCACCAAGATCTGCGGCGGCGGAGCCAAGAGCCCTCTCTGGAAAAAGATCATTGCAAATGTGATGAACCTGAAGGTGGATGTGCCGGAGAATGAGGAAGGTCCGTCCATGGGCGGTGCAATGCTGGCAGCAGTAGGCTGCGGTGAATACCCGGATGTGGAAACGATCTGTAATAAGCTGGTCAGGGTAGTAGATACGGTAGAACCGGAACCGGAGCTGGTTGCAAAATATGAAGAAAAATACCGGAAATTCCGCAAACTGTATCCGGCAATGAAAGAGCTGTTTAGATAACAGCCATTTTCACGGATAAATATTGTTATGCTTCATAGGTATGGAGCACTGAACGGTTAAAGATCAGGAGCATGTCACAGCTCCTGATTTTTTCTGTACTGTCTTGGTGTACAGCCCTTGATTTTCGTAAAGACCTTTGTGTAATAATTAGAGTCCGAAAAACCGGACAGTAGTCCTGACTCCGTAATAGAACAGGAGGGATTTTCCAGATATTCCAGGCTGCGTTCAATGCGGTATTCCTGGATGTATCCGAAGAGAGTGATATTCATGCATTTTTTGAAAAGCCGGCTGCATTCGCTGGGACTTAAGTGGATCAGGTCTGAAACATCATTCAGGAGGATCTTTTCAGAGTAGTGTTCTGCGATATAGGACATGATCTGACGGATGCGGCGGTAGTTTTCTTCATCCTGACCGGATGGAAGAGTTGCCTGGGAGATCGTATTTTCATACAAGATTTTCCAGAAGTGCTGCAGTCTGGCGATGATCTCAAATTCATACGTGGGTTTCCGGCTACTGTCCAGGTCGATGATGTCACGGATATCTTTTATGGCCTCGGAATGCCATTTACAGGATAGATCAAGCGGTACGGCGGACAGGGAAAAGCTTCGGAGGATCGGTTCTGTATATTTCTGAAAAAGAAGGCTTCCCGAAAATCCGTAGATCAGTTTGGGGTCAAAGGTTATGGGGATATACTGACAGTCCTGATCCTGATACATATATCCGGCATGAAGGGCATTGGCATTGCCAAAGATTGCCTGTCCCTCTTTCAGGTGAAAGGTATTCTGATTGATCTTGTAGAGCATTTCGCCCTTTTCGATATAGGTAAGCTCGATCTCCGGATGCCAGTGCCACAGAAAGGAACCGGTCTCATAGCCGGAAAGCCGCTCGTAGCTTACCAGGAATGGGAAGGAGCTGTCTCCGTGTTTTTTCAGTTCTTTTCCGGCGGGATCTGTGATGATCTGCATGGTGTTACCTCCTTCCTTCTGTGCGCGGATCCTGAAGTGTATATCTGCTTTTCATAGTGGAATTTATTTTATCAGAAAAGGCAGAAAATGCAAAGGGATATTCCGGGATCATCACAAAATAATACGGTTTTTACACAAAATTGTTATGGACAGAAAAGACGGAACTGTTATAATAAAAGTACATGAAGCGTTACTATTCACTGGTAATATTCCGCGCATTGCGAAGCGTGTTGCTGAGAACGGAGTGAACAGTAACCATGAAGCGTGACAGAGCGGAAGATTTTTTCAGGTTCTTCCGGATCTGGGGTGTAAACTATATAACAGGAGGAAGAAAAAATGGGAACAATTAAAATTCCGACAGCAGACGTGCTGAAAAAAATCTATGGTGAAACAGAGGAGAGCAGCGCCCGTTATACCAATCTTGCTGTGAATTTCGAGAAGAAATATCATCATGACAAGGCAGAGTTTTTTACTGCTCCGGGCCGTACGGAGATCATTGGCAACCATGTTGATCATAACGGCGGTCAGATCATTGCGGCAAGTATCGATCTGGATACCATCGGTGCTGCTTATCCAAACGGAACCAATGTGATCCATATGATCAGTGAGGGTTACAAACAGGAAGTAGTTGTTGATCTTGACAAGCTCAGCACAGAAACCTATACAAAAGGTACAGATGCTCTTGTTGCAGGTATTATGGAGTATATGCAGAAAAAAGGCTATGCTACCGGTGGATTTGACGCTTATGTTTCCACCAAGGTTATTGCCGCTGCAGGTGTAAGCTCCTCTGCTTCCTTTGAGATGCTTGTATGTGCGATCGCCAATTATTTCTTTAATGAAGGTAAGCTGGAGTATGGCGAGTATGCGAGAGCAGGTCAGTATGCTGAGAATGTTTACTGGAAAAAGGCTTCCGGTCTGATGGACCAGATGGCTTGTGCTGCCGGCGGCCCGATCCTTCTGGATTTCTCTGATAAAGAGAATATCAGCTGTGAGAAGATCGCATTTTCCTTTGAGGATATGGGCTGCAGACTTGTGATCGTAAATACCGGTAAGGGCCATGCAGATCTCAGTGAGGAATATTCTTCTATTCCTATGGAGATGCGTGAGGCTGCGAAGGCTATGGGCGTAGAGCTTCTCTGTGAGTCCAGTATGGAGAATCTTCTGGCACATGTGAAGGATATTCCGAATGACCGTGCTGTTCTTCGCGCGATGCATTTTTATGAAGAGAACAGACGTGTTGCAGATGCTGTGAAGGCTGTTGAGAATAAAGACGGTGAGGGATTCCTGCGCCTTCTTGAAGAGTCCGGTAATTCTTCCTGGGAGTGGCTGCAGAACTGTTATTCTCTGCAGAATTGCAAGGAGCAGAAGATCACGTTGAGTCTGGCGCTTACCAAGCTGTTTCTGAATAAGATCGGTGCTGGTATCTGCAGAGTTCATGGTGGTGGTTTTGCAGGCGTTATCATGTGCGTGCTTCCGATCGAGAACGCAGATGCGTATGTGGACTATATGGCTCAGTATGTTGGAAGGGAAAATGTCTATCCGATGAATATCAGGAGTACAGGGGCTGTTCATGTTGAGTGATTTTTGACGGCATAACGAACGTCATGGAGGGCGATTCGTTTCCGAATGCGGCTTTGGCGGCATCCGGAAATGAACCGCCCTTTGCGCTGTACTATGATTTTTTATTTTTTAATCAAAATTTTATGATTTGTTTCTGATTTAAATTTATGGGTTATGGTATAATGAGAAAAATTTTAAGAGAGTAATAAAAAAGAATTTGCAGAAGTTTTCAAGGTGAGGTTTCTGGAGTTGTTTTGAGTTTTGTTTTTTTCATTATATTTCATAAGAAAGGTTTGACATATTTATGAGCAGAAGAGAGTTTCTTGAGGTTTTACGGGGGCAGCTGTCCGGACAGATGACCCAGGGGAGAGCTGCGGCTCATGTGCGGTATTATGAGGATTACATTCAGTCTCAGGTCCGGAACGGCCGAAGTGAATCAGATGTCCTGGCAGAACTGGGGGATCCCAGGCTGATCGCCAAGACTTTGATCGATACAGATGACAGTGCAGCTGTTTATGATGAGTCCGGTTATTCTGAAGAGAGCTACGGTGCAGATGATTATGCGGATAATGGGACGGAGAGCAGTGCCGGAAAGACAAGAAGCTTTAAACTGGATCTGAGCACATGGTATGGGAAGGCGATCGTGATCGCCATTGCAGCGCTAATTGTGATACTTTTAACAACTGTTTTGGTGGCAGTTGCTCCATTTTTGATAATTTTTGGTATAGTTTTGTATTTAATATCCTGGTACAGGAAGAAAAAAGTGTAATTGTTCCACAACAGCTGTGAGTTAAAGACAATTTCCGTGTAATGAAATGGATTGCTTGTGAAAAAAGTATTTATAAGATTTGCATAAAAAATATGTGTTTGGTCTTGATTTATAGTGGATTTTACTGTATAATCTGGGTTGACAAGTTGAGATTGTGTCTGTTTTGTATAAAAACAGATGATGCCATTGAGAAGAGAGAACGGCAGAAGATATACATCGAAGGATGTGTTATTTTCTGCCGATTTTTTTATCTGTTTTTTAGAAAGGGTGATCAGAATGGATTGCCTTATTGAAGCATGATAAATTGTATAAAATAGATAAAAAACAATTATTATCAAATAATAATTGTTTAAAATAAAGAATTATTGAAAAATAGGGAAATAACTGTTGATTATATGCAAGAAATGTGTTATCATTTGGCAAAAAGTTGGTAAAGATAACAAACGCGCAAATACAAAGGAGGGTAGTGAGAGGGCATTTTTGACAGCAGAACGTAAATGAGAGTTTTGCTTAATGTATTGGGGTAATTGCTGGAATATATAACGGAAATGTTTTTCAGCAGAATGTGTAATGAGCAACATGATCAGCACTGTCAGGGGGACAGAGATATCGTGATGATGCAGCTGATCGGTAGTACGTAAATTTATGAAAAGCAGGTGATATACAATGAAAAGTAAAAAATCTTTTTTTAGGACAGTGGAGCCTTATCTCTATCTGGTTCCTGTAATGATCCTTTTTATACTGTTTGTATTTTGGCCGTTCGTTAAGACGATCCAGCTGAGCTTTGCCAGAACCACACCTCTTGGTCAGGTGGCACAGTATGTAGGACTTGACAACTATACGAATATTTTTACAGATGGAACGTTCCTTAACAGTTTGGTGGCAACACTGAAATTCTCTGTTATGCGAGTTATCCTTTCTATTGTGCTCGGTTTTATACTGGCGATCATCAGTACAGAGAAGATCAGGGCAAAGGGATTTTTCCGTACTGTATATGCACTTCCGATGGCTATTTCCGCAGCAGCGGCATCTGTAGTGTTCATGTTTATTTTCCACAGCTCTCTGGGTATCCTGAACAAGGCTCTCGGAACTCATATCGGATGGCTGACAGATAAGAAATATGCACTGATCGCAGTTACGATCGTTAGTGTATGGATGGCTATCGGTATGAATTTCATTTATCTTACTGCAGCGATCCAGAGTGTACCGGCTGAGCTTTATGAGAGCGTTGCCCTGGATGGAGCGAATTTCTTCCAGAAGCACCGTCATGTAACGATTCCGTCAATCTCTCCGACACTGTTCTTCCTTCTCATCATCAATGTCATCAACTCCGTACAGGCATACGCAGAGTTCAAGATGATGACCCAGGGCGGACCGGCAGAGAGTACCAACGTTATCGTGTATGAGATTTACCAGGAGGCATTTATCAACAGCCGTTTCGGTGTGGCCTGTTCAGAATCCGTAATTCTGTTTGTTATTTTGATCATCCTGACTGCACTGCAGTTTAGACTGGAAAAGAAGGTGACCTACTGATGAAAGAAAAACCATATGTAAAAGTGGCGATGTATGCGCTGAATATTATTTTTGCAATTATTATTATTGTTCCTGTTATCTACTGTTTCAATGTTAGTATGATGGATCTGAAGGAGATCTATGGCGGAAAGTTCTGGCCGTCCCATCTGACTATCGAGAACTACACAAGAGCATTTCAGCTTGCACCGTTCTTTACCTTCATTAAGAACTCACTGATCGTATCCGGTGTTATCACATTTGCTCAGGTTGTCACAGGTGCTCTTGCAGCATATGCTTTTGCAATGATGGAGTTCAAAGGCAAAAAGGTCCTGTTCTATATTATGCTGGCAACCATGATGATCCCGAGCCAGGCGATCATCATCGCAAACTACCTGACTATTGCTGACTGGGGTATCCGTAATACATACGCAGCGCTGATCCTTCCTAATGCAGCAGCAGCTTTTGCAGTATTCAACATGCGCCAGGCATTCCTGACACTGCCGAAGGAGATCCATGAAGCGGCAGAGATTGACGGATGTACAAATTTTAAGTTCTTATATACCATCGGTGTTCCGCTTATCAAACCATCACTGGGTGCTCTGATCATCTATGTATTCCTTCAGAGCTGGAATTACTATCTGTGGCCACTGCTTGTAACTGACAGTGTAAATATGAGAACAGTTCAGATCGGTCTTGGTATGCTTCAGGGGGCTGAGGCAACAGACTTCCGACCGGTTATGGCTGGTGCTATGGTTATCCTGATTCCGTCGATCCTTGTATTTATCATTGGTCAGAAGCAGATGATCAGTGGTCTGACAGCAGGTGCTGTTAAGGGTTGATCCAATCACATAAGAGCAAGTAGCAAAAATGTTAATTTGTCCGACCTGTATTGGGGCGGGTCGGACCATTATAAAAGGAGGGTTTCTATATGAACAACAAAAAATGGATGGCGATTCTTTTAGGAGGAATCATGGCTGCATCTCTGGCAGCTCCGTGCTCAGTAAGTGCAGCTGAGAAAACAACACTTACATTCTGGCATGCAATGGGCGGCACAAACGGTGAGGTGCTTCAGCAGATCGTGGATGATTTCAACGCATCCCAGGATGAGATCGAGATTAAAGCTGAGTATCAGGGAACCTATGATGATACCATCACAAAACTGAAAGCTGCTATGCAGAGTGACTCCGGTCTTCCGGATGTCTGCCAGATGTATGACGTAGGAACAAAGTTCATGTATGACAGTGGTGCTGTCATTCCTGTAGAAGACAAATTTGAGAGCACAGGCTATGATAAGAGCTCTGTTATGGAGGTTATCAGCAGCTACTATACCGTAGACGGCAAGCAGTATGCAATGCCATTTAACGTATCCACACCTATGCTGTATTACAACAAAGACGTATTTAAGGCAGCAGGACTTGATCCTGAAACTCCGCCGACAACTTATGATGAGGTTCTTGAGGATGCCAAGAAGATCGTAGAGAGCGGAGCAGCTCCGGTTGGTTATTCACAGGCTATTTACGGATGGTTCTTTGAACAGCAGCTTGCAGGACTTGGCGTAACGTACGGAAACAATGACAATGGACGTAAAGAGGCAGTTACAGCTGTTGATTTTGATTCCAACGGCGGTGGCCTGAAAGTATTTGATATGTGGAAAAAGCTGTATGATTCCGGATGCTTCGAAGATTACGGAACAACAACAGCAGATACTCAGACAGCGTTCTTCTCCGGACAGGTTGGTATGATCATCGAGTCTACTGCTATCCTGAAAAATGCAGTTGATTCTTCTCCGTTCGAAGTTGGTACAGGATATCTTCCGAGAATCGAGCAGAATGATGAAGGTGGCGTTATCATCGGTGGTGGATCCCTGTGGCTTACAGATACAGGCAACGAAGCTAACGAAGATGCAGCATGGAAATTCATCGAGTACATCACAACTCCTGATGTACAGGCTAAATGGTCCATGGGCACAGGATACTTTGCGATCAACGAGAAAGCTTATGAGACAGAGGATATGAAGGCTTACCTCAAAGAAAACCCGAACTTCGAGACAGCTATCAACCAGCTGAAGGATTCTCCTGTAAACTGCAATACAGCAGGTGTTCTCTCCGGCGTACAGACAGAAGCCCGTCTTACATTCAACGAGATCATGCCGCAGGTATATGATGGCAAGCTTACAACTCAGGACGCTGTTGATCAGCTTGCAGCTTCTGTAAACAAAGCGATCGAGAACTATAACGAGTCTATTAAATAATCAGAATGCCCTCTGATCAGTAGATAGAGCAACAGATAGGGATACCGCCGCCAGGCGCCGGTATCCCTGCTGTTTTACATGCTGTGAGACTACAGATCATGTATATCCGGGGTATAGAATCATATGAAAAACTGCGTAGTGAGACGGACAGAGAGAGTCCGGCTGACTAGACAGCTTTCGAATGGAGGGAGTGTGGCCTGCAGCGTTCGTGCAGGGTAAAATGGAAGGATGCGTTATTGGCGTTATCACCGGCGGAAAATAATGATACAACAGGAAAGGGGCAAATTTATGGGCGGAATTCTCGGAGCATGTAATGCAATATCGGATTATTTGCACACTTTAAATATGGGATCGACGCTGTTTCGGCTGATCCTTGCGATGTTTCTTGGATGTCTGATCGGTATTGATCGTGGAATGAAGAAGCGTGTGGCAGGTGTAAAAACACATATGATCGTCTGTATGGGGGCAACTCTGGTTATGATGACGGGCGATTTTATCCATGTATATTCTAATGGGGCAGGGATCGGAGATACTGCACGACTTGGCGCACAGGTTGTCAGCGGAATCGGTTTTCTCGGAGTGGGAACCATCATTGTGACCGGACAGAGACATGTATCCGGTCTTACGACAGCAGCCAGTCTTTGGACCTCTGCGTGTATCGGACTTGCTGTGGGGATCGGCTTTTACAGCGGTGCGATCTTTACCACGCTGGGACTTATTCTGGTGTTCAAATACGCGAAATATATAGAGGTTTATGTGGAAGAGCATTCCAATACCTATGACGTATATATGGAGTTTGAAAATGAAGACAAGATGAGTATGGTCATAAAGAAGCTCCGGGAAGAGGACATCCTGATTTCTAACGTAGTTATCATCAAAAAGAGATCCAAAACACAGAGTGTGGTGATCCAGGCAACAATGGAGGCTGCCAAATGGAAAGCACGCCATACTGTATTTCGTGAGGTAAGACAGCAGGAAGGAGTTATTTCTGTGGAGGAAATATGATCGGGAATCGGGAATACAATGAAACTTATCATGTTTTTGAGAAAGTTAAGAGCATGTTAAAGAAAAGACGATGTATTTTACGAAAAATGCACTTGAAATATGAAGAATAGTCTGATACAATGAATACAAAGTGAAGAAGGAATCTGATTCAGCTTGCTGAATACAGAGAATGCCATTGAGAACAGAGACCGGCATGAAGACACATGGATAAGTGTGTTTTTATGTCGGCTATTTTTATGCGCAAATGTTAATGTTTCAAAAGGATTACAAGGGTTACAAAGGGTTACGGCATAAAAATAATGGCATATTCACTTGAAAGATTGCTGTTCGTAAGCAGTACTCCTCGCAGAATATTTACCTGCGGACGGCAATGCTTGTGTTGCAACGGATATTCTGCTGTTTCCGGCGCAGAGAAAGCCGGGGACAGTTCAGAAGATCCGCAAACAGGAAAGGAGAAACAGATCTATGTATGATGTGATCATTATCGGAGCAGGAGTTTCCGGAGCGGCAGCGGCGAGAGAGCTTTCAAGATATCGGCTGAAAATCTGCGTTCTGGAGCGAGAAGAGGATGTATGCTGTGGAACTTCCAAGGCAAACAGCGGAATCGCTCATTCCGGTTATGATGCAGAACCGGGAAGCCTTATGGCGGAACTGAATGTGAAGGGCAGCAATATGATGGGACAGCTTTCGAAGGAACTGGATTTTCCTTTTAAACAGACTGGTTCATTGACTGTCTGTACGACTGAGAATGGAATCGCCATGCTGCATAAGCTGCGTGAAAGAGGAATGAAAAACGGAGTAGAGGGACTAAGGATCCTTGACAGAGAAGAAGCACTTGCCATGGAGCCGAATCTGTCTGATCAGGTGCTGGCAGCGCTGTATGCACCGACAGCCGGAATTGTCTGTCCCTTTGAGCTGAACATTGCAATGGCAGAGAATGCATATAACAATGGTGTGGAATTTAAATTTGACACAGAAGTAAAGAACATCCGAAAACAGGAAAAAGGTTTTGTTGTGGAAACCTCAAAGGGTGATCTTGAGACAGGCTGTATCGTCAATGCTGCCGGTGTCTATGCGGATGTTTTTCATAATATGGTAAGTGAGAAAAAAATGCATATCACTCCTCGTAAGGGTGAGTATATGCTTCTTGATAAAAGTGCAGGAACACATGTGAATCATACGATCTTTGCACTTCCAAATAAGAACGGAAAAGGAGTTCTGGTAACACAGACTGTTCATGGAAACCTTTTGATCGGGCCTACAGCTACGGATCTGGAGGATCGGGAGGAAACAGCGACTACATCAGAGGGGATGGAGGAAGTAAGTGCCAAATCCCAGAAAACAGTAAAGGATATTCCACTGCGGAAGGTGATCACAAGCTTTGCAGGGCTTCGAGCTATCGAGGATGGTATGGATTTTGTGATCGAAGAGGTGGAGGATGCTCCCGGATTTATCGATTGTGCAGGAATCGCATCCCCGGGACTTACCAGCTCACCGGCCATTGGCTGTATGGTTGCTGACATCGTAAAAGAAAAATTACATCCGGAAGTAAATCCGGATTTTGATCCGGTGAGAAAAGGGATCCTGGATCCGTCAGAGCTTTCTCTGGAAGAAAGAAATGAGCTGATCAAAAGATCACCGGAATATGGAAATATCATCTGCAGATGTGAGATGATCTCTGAGGGAGAGATCCTGGATGCGATCCGAAGACCGCTTGGAGCGAAATCCCTGGACGGAGTAAAACGTCGTACAAGAGCAGGAATGGGAAGATGTCAGTCAGGCTTCTGCTCTCCCAGAACAATGGAAATCCTCAGCCGAGAGCTTGGCATTTCCATGGAGGAGATCACAAAAACAGGCGGAGCTTCCAGACTGATCGAAGGAATCAACAAGAAAATTGCAGAGGAGGGCGAGAACCATGAATGATAAGATTATGGTGAAGAGAGATATCGTGATCATAGGCGGAGGCCCTGCAGGACTGGCAGCAGCCCTGGCTGCAAAGAAAGAGGGAGCAGAGAGTATCCTGATCCTGGAGCGTGATAAGGAGCTGGGCGGGATCCTGAATCAGTGTATCCATAATGGATTTGGCCTTCATACATTTCAGGAGGAGCTGACAGGACCGGAATATGCGGCACGTTTTATCCGGATGGTAAAAGAGCAGCAGATCGAGTACCGGCTGAACACCATGGTCATGGATATCAGCCAGGATAAGGTGATCACTGCCATGAGCCGCCAGGAGGGAATGTATCAGATCCGGGCAAAAGCTGTGATCCTTGCCATGGGCTGCAGAGAGAGACCGCGAGGTGCACTGAACATTCCGGGATATCGACCGGCAGGCATTTATTCAGCAGGAACAGCACAGCGCCTTGTAAATATGGAAGGATTTATGCCGGGAAAAAAAGTAGTGATCCTGGGATCTGGTGATATCGGACTGATCATGGCCAGACGTATGACGCTGGAAGGTGCAGAGGTTAAGGCAGTGGCAGAGCTGATGCCATATTCCGGAGGCCTGAAGCGAAATATCGTGCAGTGCCTGGATGACTTTGGTATCCCATTGAAGCTTAGCCATACAGTGGTTGACATAAAAGGAAAAGAGCGTGTGGAAGGAATCACTCTTGCAGAGGTAGATGAAAACAGACGCCCGATTCCCGGTACAGAGGAATTTTTTGAATGCGATACGCTTCTTCTTTCTGTTGGTCTGATCCCGGAGAATGAGCTTTCCGGACAGGCAGGTGTGAAGCTGAGCAATGTGACTTCCGGACCGGTGGTAAATGAAAGTCTGGAGACAAATGTAGAAGGTGTTTTTGCCTGCGGAAATGTTCTTCATGTTCATGATCTGGTGGATTTTGTTTCGGAGGAAGCCGGCAATGCAGGAAGAAATGCGGCTCTCTATATAAACAACAATGGAGAGGACAAAATACCGGAAGAGATAAAGATCACGCTTTCGCCCCAAAACGGAGTCCGCTATACAGTGCCGTCTGAGATCCGTATCGGTCACATGGCGGAGGAGCAGCTGGTTCGCTTCCGTGTGGGAAATGTATATAAAAATTGTTACATCCGTGCATATCTGGATGGAGAACGGATCTTTTCCAGAAAAAAACAGGTGGCAGCACCCGGAGAGATGGAACAGATCAAATTGAAAAAAGAGCAGCTTCTTTCCATTCTGGAAGGAAAACAGAAACAGGATAAACATGAACTTGTGATCCAGGTGGAGGAGTGATGAAAATGGAAAAAAGAAATCTTACTTGTATCGGATGTCCTATGGGATGCGCCCTTCTGGTGGAAATGGATGGAAAAGAGATCATTTCCGTCACAGGAAATACCTGTAAAAAAGGTGCGGAATATGCAGTGAAGGAAGTGACAGATCCGACCAGGATCGTGACAACGACCGTGCGTGTGAAGAATGGAAGCATGCCGGTGGTGTCAGTAAAGACAGCACAGGATATTCCGAAAGGAAAGATTTTTGACTGTGTGGAAACGCTGCGGGATGTATGTGTGGAAGCGCCGGTTCAGATCGGGGACGTGATCCTGGAGAATGTAGCAGGCACAGGCGTGGATATCGTGGCTACAGGAAATGTGAAGCAGATCATACAGTGATCTGCAAAGGATATATATGGCAATCTGTATGCTTATAATATGTCAGCCCTCCGGCAGACAAAGCGAATAAAATAAACCTGAAAAGGCTTTTTTATCGCTTTGTTTGTCATGAAATAAAATATACAAAATGCACAAAAAATATTAGTGCTTAAAAGAATGATTAATTAAAAAATAACAAAAAAATATATAAAAATCGATAAAAAATGTTGAAAATAAATAAACGCTATGATATAATCAGAAATATGAATTAGCAAAAATGCTCATAACGATGTAATGCATTGAATGGAGGATGATTAGAATGAAAGTATTTGGACATCGTGGTTTCAGCGGAGAATATCCGGAGAATACAATGCTGGCGTTTCAGAAGGCTGTGGAGGCTGGTTGCGAGGGGATCGAGCTTGATGTACAGCTGACCAAGGATCTGGTTCCGGTGATCATGCACGATGAGAAGGTTGACCGTACCACAGATGGAAACGGATATATCTATGATCTTACATATGCTGAGCTGTGTAAACTGGATTGCAGTTATCCGGATAAGTTTGCCGGAAAATTCGGCAGGCTTCAGATTCCGACTCTGAGAGAGTATTTGGAGTGGATGGCAGAGGAGGAAGATCTGATCACAAACATCGAGCTGAAGAACAGTGTTTATTATTATGGTGGTATGGAAGAGAAGGTCATTGATATGATCTGCGAATATGGTCTGGAGGATCGGATCATCCTTTCCTCTTTTAATAACGCATCCATTGTATTGTGCAGACAGAGTGATGAGACTATTACAGGAGGCTTTCTGGTAGAGAAATACGTGGATAATGCAGGGGTTTATGCAAGAACCTGTGATGTGCAGTATTATCATCCGAATCTGGAATACCTGAAGGAAGAGCATGTACGCAGCTGTTCCCAGAACGGGATCGGAGTGAATGTCTGGACTGTAAACGAGGAAGAGGATATGAGAAGGATGAAGAAATGGGGAGTAAACTCCATCATTACCAATTATCCGGACAGAGGAAGAGCAGTGGCAGACGAGGATTGAAACTGTAATGCAAAGACGCTTTCTGTAAGGTGCATACAGGAGGCAGGCTAAATTTGAAATCTCCGGCAGGAGGGGGTCCTGCTGCAGATCTATATAAGTAAAATAAAAAACTATAATAATGTATATGGAGGATTTTTACAATGGAGAAAGAAACAAGACCTTTTATTTCCTGGCAGCTTGCAGACGATTTTATGACTGCAGTATTTGAGAAAATGGGAGTTCCGACGGAGGATGCAAGACTTTGCGCTGATGTACTTCTGGAAAGTGACAGACGTGGAATCGAGAGCCATGGCTGCAACCGCTTTAAACCGATCTATATCGACCGTATCAAATCCGGAATCTTAAATCCTGTAACAAAGATCGATATTCTTAAAGAGACACCGACAACTGCAGTTCTTGATGCTAACGATGGTATGGGAATGGTAGCCAGCAAGAAGGCTATGGACATGTGTATTGAAAAAGCACATAAATACGGCATGGGTATGGTTGCAGTCCGTAACTCTTCCCATTATGGAATCGCAGGATATTGGACAGGTCTCGCAGCAAAAGAGAATATGATCGGTATCAGCGGTACCAACGCAAGACCATCCGTTGCACCGACATTTGGTGTTGAGAATATGCTTGGAACCAACCCACTGACATTTAGTATGCCTACAGATGAGCCGTTCCCGTTTACACTGGACTGTGCAACATCTGTTATCCAGAATGGCAAGATCGAATACTACGCACGTATCAACCATGATACTCCTAAGGGTCTTGTTATTTCCAGAGAAGGAGAGGAGCTTACAGATAGTGCAGAGATCCTTAAGAAGATCAGAAGCCAGCAGGCAGCACTTGCTCCTCTCGGTGGATTTGGTGAGACAACCGGAGGATATAAGGGATACGGATACTCTACTGTTGTTGAGATCCTTTCCGCTGCTCTTCAGTCCGGTCTCTTCCTGAAAGCTCTGGATGGTAAGGATGAGGAAGGAAAGATCCGTCCATATCATCTTGGACATTTCTTTATTGCTATCGACACAGAGGCATTTATGGGTGCAGAGGCATTCAAGAAAACATGCGGTGATATCCTGCGAGACCTGAGAGGCTCCGAGAAGGCTCCTGGACAGGAACGTATCTACACAGCAGGCGAGAAGGAATATGATGTATGGATGTATCGTAAGGATAAGGGAGTTCCGGTGACAGAGGCAGTTCAGAAAGAGTTTATCGGACTTCGCGATGAATTCGGACTTACACAGTTCAAATTCCCGTTTGAGAAATAATGTATCTGCAGAAGGGAAGTCCATAGGGGCTTCCCTTCTTTTACCAGAGAAGAAGATTGTCTGAGAATTGTAATACAGCCGGAAATAAAACAGATATATTTGGCAAATGCGTCTGGTCTTTGAAGCAATAAACTGATACAATAAGAATAATATCTTCAAATAATACGCGGAGATAAAATGATATTGTGTGAACATTGCGGAGGAAGAGAGAAGATGAACAAAGAATTTCTGGACGCGATCGAGGCGAACCCGATCATAGCGGCTGTAAAGGATGAGCAGGGGCTTCAGAACTGTTTGGGCAGGGAGGAGCTTACCGTGATCTTTATCCTGTATGGAGATATCCGTTCTATTGGGGGAATTGTGGAGCGGATCCACCAGGCGGGGAAGATCGCGATGGCACATATAGACCTGATCACAGGTTTAAGCTCAAAAGAGGTTTCTGTGGATTATATTTGTAAAAATATCCATGCAGATGGGATCATTTCAACAAAAGCATCCATGATCAACAGGGCGAAGAAGCTTGGAATGTATACAGTTCTGCGTTTTTTCCTTATTGATTCCATGGCGATCAAGAATATTGAGAATCTGGGAAATCAGCATGAGCAGCTGCCGGATGTGGTAGAGGTTCTGCCGGGGCTGATGCCGAAGATTCTTAAACAGATATGTAAAACAAGCAAGGTGCCTGTGATCGCAGGCGGTTTGATCTCCGATAAGGAGGATGTGATGGGAGCCCTGGGTGCGGGGGCAGCAGCGGTTTCCACTACAAATCAGAAGGTATGGGAATTATGAGGCTGCAGAGGCATTGAACCGCAGCCAAGAAATGTATTGGAGGATTTTTATATGGCAAAATATGTTATGGCGCTGGATTCCGGAACGACCAGTAACCGCTGTATTCTTTTTGATGAAAGCGGAAGGATCCGCAGTGTGGCACAGAAGGAGTTTATCCAGCATTTTCCAAAACCGGGATGGGTAGAGCATGATGCAGGTGAGATCTGGTCCACACAGCTTTCTGTTGCCAGAGAGGCTATGAACCAGATTGAGGCAACGGCAGAGGATATTGCAGCGATCGGTATCACCAATCAGAGAGAGACCACCATTGTCTGGGATAAGAATACGGGACAGCCGGTTTATCATGCCATCGTATGGCAGTGCAGGAGAACCTCAGAATACTGCGACAGCCTGAAAGCAAAGGGACTGGAAGAAAAATTCCGTCAGAAAACAGGACTTGTTATTGATGCGTATTTTTCTGCCACCAAGGTAAAATGGATCCTGGATAATGTGGAGGGTGCCCGCGAAAGAGCAGAGAAGGGTGAGCTTCTGTTTGGTACCGTGGAGACCTGGCTGATCTGGAAGCTGACCAAGGGAGCTGTTCATGTAACAGATTATTCCAATGCGTCCAGAACCATGATGTTCAACATCAATACACTGGAGTGGGATGATGAGATCCTGGAGGAGCTTGATATTCCGAAATGCATGCTCCCGCAGGTAAAAGAGTCCAGTGAGATTTATGGTGAGACAGATCCGTCCTTTTTCGGTGGAAGGATCCCGGTAGCCGGTGCTGCCGGGGACCAGCAGGCGGCGCTGTTCGGGCAGGCCTGCTTTGAGAAAGGTGAAACCAAGAATACATATGGAACCGGTGGCTTTCTTCTGATGAATGCAGGAGATAAACCGGTATTTTCCAATAACGGGCTGGTTACGACCATCGGATGGGGACTTAACGGAGAGATCACTTATGTTCTGGAGGGATCCGTATTTGTGGCTGGTGCTGCGATCCAGTGGCTTCGTGATGAGCTTCATCTGGTGGATTCCGCATCGGATACCGAGTATTTTGCGGGAAAGGTACCGGATGCAAACGGCTGCTACGTCGTGCCTGCGTTTACGGGACTTGGAGCTCCCTACTGGGATCAGTATGCCCGCGGCACGATCGTGGGATTGACCCGTGGTGTAAATAAGTATCATATTGTGCGTGCGACTTTGGAATCCCTTGCATATCAGGTCAATGATGTGCTGGAGGTTATGAAGGAAGATGCAGGAAGTGACCTTGCAGTTCTTCGTGTAGACGGCGGAGCAAGTGCAAATAATCTTCTCCTGCAGATCCAGGCCAATATCAGTAATGTGGCTGTAGAACGTCCGGAATGTATTGAGACAACTGCTCTTGGTGCCGCATATCTGGCAGGTCTTGCTGTGGGATTCTGGGAAAGCAAGGAGGCAGTACTGGAAAGCCGTGATGTGGAACGTATTTTCCGCACGGAGATCGATGACGAGAAGCGAAATGCCATGGTAAAAGGCTGGAGAGCTGCAGTAGGCTGCTCCAGAGACTGGATCAAAAAGATCCAGTAAAAGATAAAAAAGAAAAGTCATGCAGCGGGACCGGATGAAAATGTCCTGTGCATGGCTTTTTTGCGTTTCCGGAATGTCACAGACAGACCGGCATATAAGCGATCGCGGAACAGATCCGCCGGAGCTTACAGAGTGGTCAGATCGATCCTGTAATCGTCGGAACCCTCTCCGTCAGCAGTGTAGTAAGCTGCTCTTTCTTCTGCATTTACATAGATGTGGAGCTCTTTGCCTTTCAGGCCCTTTGCTTCTGCATCTTTCTTAACAGCTGCCTCAAGGTCGGCAACTGTGATGGATGTCTCAAAAATTTCAAGTGTGATGCCGCTGATCTTATGATTTTTTACAGTGTTCTTAACTTCTTCTACTACTTCTGGTGCCTTGGCTGCTACAGTCTCTGTTGCCTTTTTGACTGCTTTAACGGTTTTTTCAGCTGCAGGTGTTTTTTCAATCT
>OLNN01001107.1_pt1 | contig 23828 bp, 12 predicted proteins | sample 1672141 | NCBI WGS metagenome assembly OLNN01 (sample SAMEA3136652, study PRJEB25190) | human gut metagenome | biome: human gut; feature: human-associated habitat; material: faeces | place: Austria | collected 2013
ATGTTTTTGATATACCCCTTTACCCTATCCCACGAACACCGTCATCATCGTCATCACCGTCACGCTTATAGTGAAATGACGCTTGCAGTTTACTACTGCTCGAAACAAAAATAATGATATTACGAGAAACACAAAATCAGAATGACGCAGATGACGCTAATGACGCTGAATCTGGGATATGGTATAGGGATATCCTAAAAACAGCGTCATTAGCGTCATCTGCGTCACTATCGTCACACAAGAGCAGCGAGGGGGTCTGGGGTACGCCCCAGAAATATGCATGTGGATGACCACATGCTATGCTAGCAAAACACGGCTACCCCCCAAAACGATGACAAACAAACCCGATACCCGCACAAATTCGTATATGCTCTCAGGAGTGAATCACTTCTGATTCATTCAAAAATCTTGACTCGAAAAAGTGAATCAGTTCTGATTCATTTGAGATTTAAGAAAGGTATCATGATATTTAGTGTGATTTAAGACTAATAACTTCCATAATGCGCTGCAATCTGCTACACTAAGAGCAGGGGATAGGTGGACAGTATGTATCAGAAAAAGCAGGAAAAAGACATCCGCTGCCCTTTTGAATATTCCCTGACATCCAAAAATACAATGACACAATGTCAAAAATACGATTGCCGCAGACGAGGTGGGAAAAATGCTTACTTACACAGAGGAAAAGAAATTTACCCGAGAGCAGGTACAGCAGCTGTTTTTATCGGTGCATTGGGTCTCCGGCAACTATCCCAAGAGGCTGTACAAGGCGCTGATGCACTCCTCCACCGTGCTTACGGCGTGGACGGTGACAAGCTGGTCGGCCTTATCCGGGTGCCGGGTGATTCCGAGACGCTGACACAGATCCATTATATGCTGGTACACCCGAATTATCAGAGGCAGGGAATAGCCGGGAAGATGCTGGAACTTATCAAAGAAAAGTATAAAGACTACCTGTATATTGAGAGTATGCCCAAAGACAAAAGCAATGTGCCGCTTTATGTAAAGCACAGGTTCACCATGACGGAAAACGGCGCGGCCATTCAAATCTGCAATTACAGCAACGCGCAGTAAGTGCAGCATTACAAAGAAAAATCCCGGCTGGCGGCAGTCGGGATTTTTCTTTAATGAGAGAACGATTGTTCAGGAAATGGTTTGGTTAGTGCTTTTTCTTGCGACAGATCACCAGCCCGGTCAGGGCAGCGGCACTGCACAGAGCCAGCATGGCCAGCAGAACCAGCGGGAAAGAATCGGCGGTCTGCGGGATAACAGCAGCCGGTGCCGTGGGTGCTGCCGTTGCCTTGGGGGCAGCGGTAGATGCCGGGGCAGAAGTAGTGCCGGAAGAATTGCTGCTGTTGGAGGAAGCATCACTCGCGGCAGGAGCAGCCGTCGGCGCGGGGGTCGCGGTGGGCGCTTGCGTGGGCTTCGGCTCTTCGCTCGGCTTGGGCTGCTCCTTGAGCTTCCAGCTGATGCCGAAGGGCGACAGGGAAGAAACCGTCACGACCAGCTTGCCGTCTTTCAGCGCGGGGGTAAGCAGTTCAACCTCGCCGCTGTCCTTCATATGGCTGACGATGAAGTCATACTGTGCGGCCGTCTCGGCGGTAATACCGTTCGGCAAAGTGAAGCTTATCTCAAGGCCGTTCTTCGGGAAATTCTCAGCGGTGGCATCGAACCAGGTTACACCATCCTTGCTGACTTGCAGCTTGACTTCATAGACAACAATATTGTCGGAGGATAGCTTTTTGGAGCTTTCCAGTTTAAGCTTTTCGGTGATTTTTTCGGGAGTATCGTAACCGGCCTTCTTCAGGGAATCGGGAATGTTGTTGTCAGAAAGATCATCCGTGACGACCTTCGTCTCAACCGTAGGCGTAGGCTTCGGTTCTTCGGTCGGCTTCACTTTGAGAGCTGCTGCGGCATCGGTCAGCGCCTTGGCAGCGGCATCGATGTCGTTCTGCGTGGCGTTCTCATCGGCCAGCACGGCCTTGGCGTCGGCCAGAGCCTTGGCAAAATCAGCCCATGTTTCGGCCGTATAATCGGTTTCGACCTTGCCGGTGTTGGCATCAATGGCTTTCTGCAGAGCGGTCTTATCAACGACGACAGGCTCCGGCTCGTTGCTGCGGGCGGTCAGCACAAAGTTGTCGATGTACTGGGTCTTGGCCTGATACCAGTTGCTGCTGTACATTCTGGCAAGGTTCTTGGCGTTGGTGGGGATGTTCAGCTCCTGCAGAACGACCTTATCGGTAGCTTTGTCCTTGAGCTGGTAGCTGACGGTGCCGGCTTCAAAGTCTGCGTGGACGCGGACGACATAGGTCTTGTTAGTGTCAGCCGTGTGATCCACCCATTTGGGCTCCGACATTTGGGTGCCGCCGACAAGGCTTGCTGCGGCAGGTGTGCGCATGGTGTTGCCGCCATCTGCGGTCTTGACGCACATGGCAAACAGAAGTCGGCCATCACTGTCACGGAACTGGAAGCCGCCCTTGTTGGTGCCGTTCTGGTACTTGAAGTCAAAGCTGAAGTCCACAGCGGTGCGGCTTTGTATCTCCGCAGCAAAATCCGCATAACTGGAAGCTGCGTTGCCGGGGCTAAGGGCAAGGCGGCCGTCCGCCACGGTTGCCTTGGTGTTAAAGGCGAGAGCGCCCGCGTTCTCATCAAAGGCTTCGCTGATGAGGGTATCGCTGTACGCGTTGGGCATAGCGGGCATCGGGACGGCAATGTCGAGAATGTTGACCTTGCCGCCCGCAAGGGTGATGGTTTTGGTGAGCGTGTCACGGCCCTCGACCACGGCGGTCACAGTAGCTTCACCGGCGGTCAAGCCCTCGGTGATGGTGTAGGTGCCGCTTGCGTTGGTGGTGGTCTCCACGGTTTTGCCGTTTACCGTGACGGTGATTTTGGCATTGCTGCAGGGGCTTACATCATCGCTGACCGTGCCGCGCAGGTAGACAGCATCCTCCGGCATGGAAACCTCAAACAGGCCGATGGTCGGCGCGGTGGTGCTGGCGGCGGTATGGGTGTAGCTGGTGTTCAGCGTTGCATTGGAATCGGTAGCGTCAAAAACGGGGTAGGCGGTGGCGGCCATCGGGACAATGCTGCCGTAGGCCTTGGCCAGAGAGGTAAAGTTAAAGCGGCTGCCCTTGGCAAACAGGCCATCCGTCAGCGCAGTGCCGGTGGCGTCTGTGCTGGCACCGGCGGCAACCAGTGCGGAGCCGGTCTTGGGCATCAGGCCGTTGGCCTCCAGCAGTGCGCCGGTGGCGGCATTGCCAAGGCGGCTCATGCTGGGGGCAGTGCCGACAAACGGATCCTCGCTCAGCATGATGGGGCTGGAATCCTTCCAGCAGGCGGGCGTGCCGTAGTAGGCATTGTTTTTGTAGGAGAAGCTGGTTCCGCCGCTGAAGCCGAAGCCTGTGCCCTTGCCGTCGTAGAACACATTGTTGACATAGGAGGCCGTGCCGCCGCCCCACGGGTCAAAGTTGGAGGTGCCATTGCCGTCCTTGCTGCGGTAAAAGACATTGTTGCTGAACTGGAAGTAACCGCCGCCCATCGAGTAATGGACATAGGAGTACAGGCAGTCCTGAATCAGGTTGTAGCGGATGATGCCGGAGTTGAATTTCATGCCGCAGAGCAGCAGACCTTCGCCGCAGTCATGGACATAATTGTACTGGATCAGGATGTTGGTGGCGCGCCAGTCGGGGTCGATGGCGTTGGAGTCCTGACCACCGCCCTTGTGGCGGACATCAAAGACCTCGTTGTACTGGATAGCAACATTGTCGGCAAAGAACAGCTCAATGCCGCAGGTGCCGATATGCTCCAGTAGGTTCTTCTCAACAACAGAATCCTTGACGCCGCACAGGTAGATGCCGTTGCAGGCGTAGGCAGAAGCGCCCTGATTGATGTAGTTGCCGGTGATGAGGATGTTGGTGTGGGGCTTCCAGTTGGGGTCATAGTAATCGGGTGCGCCGCCCGCACTGTTGCGGTTGGCCCAGCCGGTGCTGCCGTCGCGGCCTTTGCCGTTGTTCCACTGCTTGATTGTGATGCCGCCGAAGGAGTTGTTGACAAACTCGCTGTCAGCGATCGTAATATTGCTGAAAATGGTGGGGGTGTTGGTTGTGGTCGCAAGGCTTTCGATCAGGATGCCGCCGGTGCGCTTGGAGCCATCGAAGCCGTAGTTGTTGCCGATGCCGGCATCGCGCACGCCGGTATCGCCGATCCAGGTCACAATGCCGGAAACATCATGTACGCGGACATTGTGGATGTTGAAGCCCTGCAGGCTCGGAACATCGCGGCCTGCAATGTGTATGCCGCGGTAGTCGCCGAGCTTTTCACCCTCGCTGTTATCGCGGGCGGTCACATTGCCGGTGGGGTTTGTGTCGCCGGCAACCATCTTGCAGCCGTCCACGGTGTTGGAAATGTCCAGATTGCAGATCTCCCAGTATTCCTGATTGTACAGGTACAGGGCATCGTTGACCTTGCCGTTGGCGGCGATGCGGGGCATATGTTTGGTTTCGTCGCCGTAGGCGCCGATTGTGATGTGGGCATCGGCGCTGCCGCTGCCCTGGGGCTGCAGCGTGGTGTTCTCCCACTCGCCGCCGCGCTCAAACAGGATCTTGTCGCCGGGAATATAGGTGTCCTGATTCACGCGGGCGATGGTTTTCCATGCGGTTTGTTCGGTTTTGCCGTCTTTGCTGTCGTCGCCGTTGGGGCTGACGTAGTAAGTGGCAGCTGTGGTGTGCGGCGCAAAGGGGTCGGTGTTGCTGGCAGTCACGGAAACAGACTTGATGTAGAGTGTGCCGCGGTTCCAGCTGTCGGCGTAGAACTTGATTTTTTGCAGATTGTCGGTGGCGGTGCGTGCCTTGGCGTTGCGCAGAGACATCACGCCGTCTACGGATACACGGAAGGTATCGCTCTGCATATCAATGTCCATGCGGACGGTCTGCCATGTGTCGGTGGTCAGCGCTCCGGCATCGGTTGTGTTTTTGCCGTTCACATGGGACTGGTACTTGGTGGCGCTGTCGTTGGTGAACAGGCTGTATGCAACCGCGCCGCTGTTGTTGAAGATATAGGGAATGCTGTACTGGTGGGCATAGCCGTTCTTGTCCAGCTTCATCTCGGCGGTGACGGTGACATAGCGGGTATCGCTCTCGGTGATGTTCAGGCCATCGTAAATCAGAGCAGTCTCGCCGCCGTCAGAGGTGCGGCTCATCTTGAGTACCTGCCCCATTTCGGCATCGGTGACAAGTTCGGTAGTGCCGCCGCCGTTAGAGTAAGTCCAGCCGTGCATCTGGGTGTCATCGTTCAGGTCTGCGACCTTCGCAAAGTCGATGGAGGGGGTGTACTCGACTGTGGGTCCTTCCGGCTCGGTGGGGGTGGTATTCTGGGCGGTGCGCAGTGTGGCAGAGACGGTGGGAACGTAGTATTTCTCGATTGCCGCAAAGTTGGGGTGGGTGCCGCTGCCGTTTGTGCCGGGTACACCTGCGCTGGTTGTATTATCGAAGGTATACGTGTTCTTCATGTTCGCGTCGGTGGTATCCAACCCGCTTGTGTAGACGTCGGACACGGTCACGCCCAACTCCGTACAGATAGCCAGCTCCACTGCACGCAGATTTTCCTGCATGGTGGTATCGCGCGAACCTAGCTTGTGGACAGCCACATAAACCAGCTTGGCATTGGGATATTTGGTTTTCAGCGCGCTGATGGTGGCGCGGAAAGACCCGGCAAAGGTGGCTTCATCCGTAGAAGATGCGTCGCCGATTTGAATGTCGGTGCGATTGGTAAGATACTCGGCGTCGTTCGTGCCGCCGTCAAAAATGACGTAATCCGGGGTCGAGGCGCTGGCATTCTGAATTTGCGTCAAGATGCGGCCGCCGGAGTAGTTCGCATTCATGATGGTTGCGCCGTTGACAGCGTTCTTTTGCAGAACGGTCATGCCCTCTTTTTCAGCCACGAAATTGACAAAGCTGGCAGCCTCATACTTGTGGCCGGCCACGATGCTGTCGCCGAAGGCCACAATGGTTTTGCCTTCCAGAGGGAAGGAAAGGGCATTATCGTTGCCATAGAGCTTAAAATTGTCCACCGTCTGCGTGGCAGATGCGCCGCAATAGTAGCTGCAGCTGACCATTTTGGCCAGATTGTGGGCGGTGATGGAAGCATTGGCTACGTTGACAACTTCCGTGCCATCGCTGTCAGTGATTTTCAGCTGTAGCGTGCCAGCGGTAAAGTCAGCAGTGGCATCAATATGGTAAACCGTATTATTCTTCAAATCTGCATACTGCCATTTTGGATCATTGTTGGAGTTGCCGCAGCTGGACGATACGGAATCCACACCATCGGTAGCATAACGCAGCTTGTATTCGCCTTTGTCTGAGCGGCTGCCCATCACAACAAAAACAAGGCGGCCATAGGTATCACGGTATTCAATGCCCGCTTTGGTCGATTGATTCCCAAGGCTTATTTTCCAGTCATAGCTCAGCTGTACCTTGGACTGCCCTTCCACAGTTTTATCAAACTGTTTGATGACCGTCTGGCCGGTGCTGTTGTTTGTCAGCACAAGAGCCTCGTTCGTCACGGCGGCTTTGCTGGCAAAGCCGAAGTTATCGGTGCAGTTGCTGAAATCCTCATGCAAAAGCTGCGTCAGCCCATCGGCAACTGTTTCCGTGGTGTCTGCCGCATAGGTGGCAATTTCATTGATCTCGTCCACATTGAATACGTCGGCGCTATAATCTGCGTCGGCGTCCTCCACGGTATCCTCGTTGGAGATTTCCTTGTCGTCGCTGTCGGCATCCTCGGCGGGGACTTCTTCGTCAGTGGTGTCCTCGCTGTCGGTGTCGGGCGCTTCGTCGGTGTTGGTGTCCTCTTCGGGGGTCTTGTCGGTAGTGGTTTTTCCCTCGGCAGGGGTCTCCTCATGGTCGGACTCTGCGGCGGGGGTGTCCTCGGCGGCAGAGCCGGAAGTATCAACTTTTTCCTCAGTAGGGGAGGTGCTCTCAGAGCCTTCGGAGAGGTCGGTGTCCTCGTTTGTGGTCGTGTCGGTCACGGTTTCCTCCGGCGGGGGGACTTCCTCTTCCGGGGCGGTCTGCGTGACTTCGGTTGCGGGGGTGTACTCTTCCGCCAAAGCAGGTACGGCACCGAGGTTAGAAAGTGCCATACCGCCCGCCAGCAGAAGGGCAAGCCCGCGCTGCAGGGTGCGTTTGTTTCTCATACGTTACTCCTTCTTCGTAGAATTGGTTTGCTAGAGCTACTTACAGGGTAACAGAGAAACAAAATTTGCGAAATGGACAAATCCGACTTTTTCCTTGAACAAATCCGACTAGTTTTTCCAGAATAAGTCGTTCTTGTTCAAATCCGACCTTTTTGCGGGCGGAGCAGAGCCCCGCCCCCTACGGTGCGCCACCTGAAAAAAACCTCCCTCGTGGTGAGGGAGGCAGATAGTTATTGCTCGCGGCGCATGGTAAGCTTGGCGTACATGATGCCAAAGCCGAAGGCACCGGCGACGCAGAGGAAGCACAGCAAAAGTGGGTGGCTGGCGTCCTCGGTCTGGGGAATGGCGGAAGTCACCTGCGCCGTCGGGGCAGGGGTGCTGCCGGGGGTCTTGCCGTTGGCGACGCTTGGGGTTGCGCTTGGGGTTGCTGTTGCCGTCGGGGCGGCGGGGTTGTCATTGCCGGGCTGCGGCGTGGTGGCCGGGGCCGGGGTGGACGTGCCGGGTGTGCCCGGCGTGGCGGTAGGCCCGGCAGGTTGATCCGGTTTAGGCGAAGGTGTCGGCCCATCCGGTTTGTCCGGCGTGGGGGTCGGCGTGGACTGGTTCACAGGGCTGTTGCGGAAGGTAATGGTCTTGCCGCTGTCGGTGTCGGTGGCAAGCGTGCCGGTATAGTACAGGTCGTACACGCCTTCCGGCGCGGCATCGTTGGCGGCGCCGGGCTGAATCTCTTTCAGCGTCCAGCCGTCCTGTTTTACCTCGTACACGGAGTAGGTTGTGCCATAGGGGATGCCATCCAGCGTCTTTGTGTAGCCGTTTGCTTTGTCCAGCGTGACATCAACGGTCTTGGTTACGTTGGTGCCGCCCACGTTGTCAAACTTCACCCGCAGGGTAAAGCTGCCCTCGGTGGGGGTCGTGCCGTCGGCCAGCTGCTTGCGCAGGGTCAGGCTGCCGGTGCGCAGCTCGTTGACATAATCAATGCGCAGGCGTACTTTTTCACTGCCGGTGTTGAAGGGGCGCAGCAGCAGGCTTTGGGTGCCATCATGGCGGGCAACAACACCATCCACAACACGCTCGTCATAGGGGGTATTGCCGGGCATATTTTCCAGCGGCGTGTTGTCCTTCGGGTCAATGCCTGCCTGCGCCTTGGTGACAGTTTGCGGATTGCCGTCGGCGTCAACCTCTTTCAGCGTCCAGTGCGGGGTGAAGCGGGGGTCGTTTGCTTTGGAGGTCTCGCTGATTTGCAGATAACTGTCATAGGGGAATTCGTTGGTAAAACGTGCGACCTGCCCGGCCTGCAGCTGCATGGTGCCGGTTTCATCCAAGTATCGCTTGGCGTTATTCTGTTCTACCAGCGTGTAGGGGCTGCCCGCGGCGGGTTGTAAGGCGGCACTTTCCTCGTTCTTTTGGGCACTGACCTGGAAGGTGTAGGTCTCGGCGTCCAGCTGGGCCTGCAGCTCGTCCAGCACGTCCCGGAACAGGTCAGAGCTTACGCGGGTAGTGCTCACCGATTTGGAGATATCCACCATGCTGCTCTGGCTGAAGTTGAAGCTCATTTTCAGGTTGGATTGATCCCAGCCGCGCTCCATGTAGAAGATCTGAATGGTATGGCGCACGCCGGTGGTCAGGCCGTTTTCACCAAAAAGCTTGGACAAATTGCCGGTAGTGCAGTAGGGGGTGTAGGTGCCGTTTTCCCCGACGTAAGAATCCGGGATGCCGTCGTTGAGGGGGTCGTTGGCGTCGGGCTTGGTTTCCTCCCAGAAAGCGGTGTTGGACATGGCGGAGGCGGTATTGCTGTTGCCGTCCCACTGGCCGCTGACCATGTAGTTGCCGGTGGTAAAGTCGATAGCGCCCGCCACGGTGCCGTGGCTGCCGCCCATATCCAATACGAGCTTGCCGTCGATGTAGACCCAGATGTCATCATCGCCAGCAAAGCGGAAAACGGTGTCAACCTCTTGCGCGTTTCCGTTCGCATCGACCACAGTGGATTTTTTGTTTGCCGTTAAGTTGAAAGGAAGTTCCAGCTGCATACCGAACATATAGTTCAGCTTGTAGGCTTCATTACTTGCAACTGTCTGTCCGGCAGGATTGAAAGGGAAAAAGTAATTTGCACCGGCATATTTTACAGGCTGACCGCTGCGGTCAATAAAATACCCGCCGCTCTTTTCGTCCTGCTTAAGCTGTGCGCCGTTCTGGGTGCTGTCAAACAGCCAGGTACTAGTGCCCTCATCCCAGATAAAAGGGAAGGATACGTTTTCGTAAACCTGACCGTTGGGGCCTTGACCATAAGTGTTGTTATCATTGCGGACGAACTCTTTATTGAAATAGGGGGCAGGTGCAGTGCCGTCACCGGTATTCAGTAAAAGCTGGTCGTTTTCGTTGAGGGTACTTGCGGCAATGCCCTGATTGGGGAAGAAGGCATCATTGGCATTGTTTTTCTTGCTCAGATTCGTAACGCCAGAATACCCATTGCCAAAGGTGCGTTTCCCGCTGAAGTTATACAGCGGCAGAGATGTTATGAGTTGGCCGCCAACGCCATTGCTGAAATACCGCGCACCGCCGAAATACAGCGGGTCAACAGCTATGGAGCTTTTGCTGAAATAGTTGCTTATGGCAGTATTCCATTGCTTGGCGGACTGGTCTTTGAAATCGTTGTCGCCCGCATAGGCACCGTATGTGCGCAGTTCGGCAACGCCATCGTCAGGGCTCTTGCCATAAAGAGTGCTCAGCTTATTGCCCGCGCGCTCATAGTCGCCGTAATAGTCGTAGAAGGTGGCGGAGCCGTAGTAGATGTTGTCGTCCGGGGTAAAATTACCCGGCTCAATGTCGTCGCTATTAGCACCTAGGGAATAATAGTCGCTGCCGCTCGCGTCCTGCGTTGCCGTGCCGGGCTGTGCCGTCTCCGCGTAAGCGGTCAAACCGCTGGCCGCCATGCCTGCCAGCATAACGGCTGCGATACATCGTTTCCATCCGCTCCGAAAGTTCATGATTTCTGCTCCTTCTCCTTTTTTCATCATAAGAGGGTAAAGCCTCCCATGTGATTTTATAATGAATAGTATATTTAAATAAGAAGGAGTTTTGAATGGACAAATCCGACTTTTTCCTTGAACGAATCCGACTACTTTTTAAAACAGTAAGCTAATTTTGAACACAAATTATATTTATGCCTATTTTATAAATGCCAGGCGATTGAATGTGCGCGGAGCAGAACCCCGCCCCTACCGGGTGGCGATGGATTTGGGTTGCGTCTGCCGGGAAACTGCGCGGGCGGCATATATGCCGCCCCTACTTTTCAGCCCAGTAGGCAGCGACGCTGCGCCCGGCTTCCTCGCCTACTTCGTTGTAGGCGGGCTGTAAATAGTGGAAGCGGTCTTTCATCAAACCCCTGGCGGCAAAGGTCTTAAATTTTCGGCTGACCATCACGATGTCGTCACAGGCTGCGGCCAGCTCCTCCTGCGCCTGCTGGATCGGCACATACAGCTCCGGCTCGTCGCGCTGGTTGCCGATCTGGATCAAAAAACAGGTCTCCAGCCCGGCATCGGTCATAAACTCGTGGATGACGCGGTCGGTGTCCAGCTTATACACGGCTTTTAAGGTGTGCAGGTCGCCGTCGGTGCAGCCCTGGCACCAGACCATCGCGCTGTGGCGGATGGTGTAGCCGCTTTCGGCTAAGAATTTGCGCGCCTTGCGGGCGCGGTGGACGGCATCCTCAAAAAACGGCATGCCGGGCAGCCACTCGGTAATGGAAGAACCGCCCTTGGCGCAGGATACGCCCACGATGGCAACCCCGGTCTTGGCTGTGCAGGCATTGACAAAGGCGGAAACCATGCTGCCCGTTTTCATGCCCGGCTCGTTGACGCCGGTGGGGTCGTTCTCGTTCACGCCGAACGGCTCGGCCAGCGGGTGCAGCTGCGCGGGGTCAGTCACGGCGCGGTACTCAAACCCCATGCCGGGGGTAACAGCGGGGGCAAGGGCGGCATCCCCGCGCCCGGCCATGTTGCTTTGGCCCATAAAGAAGATAAGATCGACCAGCTGTGTACATTCCATCGAAAAATCGCTCCTCTCATCATTGTATAAAAGAGTATAGCAACCGCATTTTTAAATGCCAAGAGACAAATCCGACTTTTTCCTTGAACGTTTCCGACTTCCCGGCAGGGATCCGCCAAAATCCGAATAAAGTCGGATTTGTTCAAGGTTTAAGTCGGATTTGTCCATTTTCAAACCGACAAAAAGCGTGTATCATAAAGACAACGCAAGGGGCCGACGAAACGAAGCCCCCAAAATTGAAGGAGGAAAATCCAAATGAAAAACAAGCGCATTATGAGCGCGGCGATGGCCGTCATGATGGCCGGTTCTCTGGCAGCCTGCGGCGGTTCCGCTTCCAGCACTGCTGACAGCATCGCGTCCAGCACCTCTACCGCTGCCTCCACCGAGGCCACTGCTGAGAGCACCGACGAGCCGGTCACGATCCGCATCACCTGGTGGGGCGGCCAGACCCGCCACGACCTGACGCAGCAGGTGCTCGACCTCTACACCAGCGAGCATCCCAACGTCACCTTCGAGGCTGTTCCCTCCGGCTGGGATGGCTACTTTGAGAAGCTGGCCACCGACACTGCCACTGGCGGTATGCCCGACATCGTGCAGATGGACTATATGTACATCTCCACCTACGCACAAAACGGCTCTCTGGCCGACCTGAGCGAGTACATCAACGACGGCACGATCGATGCCTCCGGCATTGACGAGGCCCTGATGAACGCTTCCACCATCGGCGGCAAGGTCGTTGGGATCCCGCTGTCCACCTCTCTGGTCGCTTTCACCTACAACCCCTCCGTCCTGGAGGAGGCTGGCCTGGAAGCTCCTGAGGACGGCTGGACCTGGGATGATTTCGCCACCGCCGCTAAGACTGTGAAGGAAAAGACCGGCAAGTACGGTATGTCCACCTCCCCGGTCATCGACACCAACATGTTCAATTACTGGGTGCGCGGCTACGGCGAGAAGCTGTTTGCCGATGACAACAAGAGCCTGGGCTACGATGATGACAAAATCACCGAGGACTTCTTCGCCTACTGGCTGGATCTGATTGACGCCGGTGCTGTGCCTAACCCCGACGAGTACGAGCAGATCGCTACCCTGGGCAACGACGCCAACCCCGTTATCACCAACGAAGCTGCTTTCCACCAGAGCTGGAACAACTTCACCACCATCGGCGCCAACGCTGGCAACGATACCCTGAAGCTGGTTGCTCCCCCGGTGAACAGCACCAACACCAAGGCACTGTGGTACAAGCCCGGTATGTTCTTCTCCGTTGCTGAGACTTCTTCCGTCAAGAAAGAGGCTGCCGAGTTCATCAACTGGTTCCTGAACTCCGACGAGGCCAACGACATCATGATGGGCGAGCGCGGCACTCCCGCTTCTGAGTCTGCTCGTGACTACCTGATCAACTCCGGCAAGCTGACCGCTCAGCAGACCGATATGTTCAACTTCGTTTCCACCGCTGCCGACTACTGCGGCGACACCCCCGCAGCTGACCCCGCTGGCATCAGCGAGATCAACACCATCTTCAAGAACATCGGTTATGCCGTCTTCTACGGCCAGACCACCCCGGCCGACGCTGCTGCCCAGTTCCGCACTGAGGTCAACGCAGTTCTCGAAGCTAACAACTAATCACAAAATCTCCTGAAGTTTCTTCTTCTAAAAAGTGTTTTCTTCTTCTTTTTCATAAGCTTTCTCCTAAAAGTTTTTCTCCTTATATCATGTGAGCAGAAACGGGGGAGGGTCAAACCCTGACCCTCTCCCTTTCTTATGCCAAAAATCCAAGTCAATCCAAGGAAAAGGGGGATTTTTACCCATGCCCGCACTGAAAACCGCAGCACCGGCCAAGAAGTACTATAAGATGAAGGACAACGTGACCGGCTATCTTCTGCTGGCACCGTGGCTGTTCGGCTTCTTCTTTATGTGGCTGATCCCGGCTGCTATGTCCATCTACTACTCCCTGACAGACTATAACCTGCTGTCTGAACCGAACTTTGTTGGCCTGCAAAACTACATCACGATTTTCACCAACGACAAAAACTTCAAGCAGGCGATGATCGTCACCTTCAGCTATGTTTTCATGGTTGTGCCGCTGCGTCTGGCGTTTGCCCTGTTTGTGGCAACGCTTTTGAACAAAAAGCACAAGGGCATGGCGGTCTACCGCGTTCTGTACTACATCCCGTCCATCGTCGGCGGCTCTATCGCGGTTGCCGTTGTCTGGAAGCAGATTTTCGGCAACAAGGGCGTTCTGATGACGCTGCTGGGCGCGATCGGTATCGAGCAGAAGATGTCACTGTTGGGCAACCCCAAGACGGCGCTGTTCACCATCGTGCTGATGGGTGTGTGGCAGTTCGGCTCCTGCATGCTGATCTTCCTCTCCGGCCTGAAGCAGATCCCCAACTCTCTGTATGAGTCCGCCGCCATCGACGGTGCTTCCCCGATGAAGCAGTTCTGGAAGATCACGATGCCGATGCTGACCCCCACCATCTTCTTCAACATGGTGCAGCAGATCATCACCAGCTTCCGCGTCTTTACCGAGAGCTATGTCATCACCAACGGCGGCCCGATGGACAGCACCCTGACCTACGTGCTGTACCTGTACCGCTCCGCATTCACCAACTTCCACATGGGTTACTCCTGCGCACTGGCGTGGATTCTGGTCGTCATCATCGGCATTGCGACCGCAATCCTCTTCAAGAGCCAGGATGCCTGGGTCCACTACGAGGGTTAAGGAGGAAATACAACTATGGTTGGTCAAAAAAGCTCCAAGGCACAGTCTGTGTTCTTCCATGTTTTTTCCTGCGCGCTTGGCTTTATCATGATTTATCCGCTGCTCTGGCTGCTGATGAGCTCGTTCAAGTCCAATGACACGATGTTCCACAATGCGTTCAGCCTCATTCCCGAAAAGTGGGAAATCATCCAGAACTACGCCTCCGGCTTTAAGGGCATCGCGGGCATCTCGTTCTGGACGTTCTTCAAGAACTCTGCCATCGTCACGGTGGCCTCGGTGGCCGGCTCTATCTTCTGCTCGCTGCTGGCGGCTTACGCCGTATCCCGCGTCGAGTTCAAGGGCGCGAACTTCTGGTTTGGCTGCATCGTTATGACGATGATGATCCCCTCGCAGGTCATGGTCGTGCCCCAGTACATCATCCTGAAAAAGGTCGGCCTGTCCGATACGCTGGTGTCCATGACGCTGCCGTGGATCTTCGGTTATGCGTTCTTTATCTTCCTGATCGTGCAGTATATGCGCGGCATCCCCCGCGATCTGGACGAGGCCGCCATGCTGGACGGCTGCTCCAAGATCGGCGTGCTGTTCAAGATTCTGGTGCCTGTCGTACAGCCTTCCATCGTCACGGCGTCCATCTTCGCGTTCTACTGGATCTGGCAGGACTTCTTCCAGCCGCTGATCTTCGTCTCGAACCCGAAGAACTTCACGATTCCTCTGGCGCTGAAACTGTACACCGATCCCAACAGCTACAACAACTACGGCGGCCTGTTCGCGATGTCAGTCATCTCGCTGCTGCCTGTTATTCTTATCTTTATCAAGTTCCAGAAATATCTGGTAGAGGGTATTGCCACCGACGGCATTAAGGGTTAAAATAATATAATATAGGAAACCAAATTGTAGGGGCGGTCATTGACCGCCCGCCAATGGAACGCGCGACGCTTTCTCGGAAAGTGTTTACCACGGGAAAGGGCGGGCGAGCAATGCTCGCCCCTACAATGCGTTCCCTAGAGGGGCATTTGTTATGATTCTCAACCGCAACACCATCCTCCCCGCCGCGCCTGCGGCCAAGCCGGTGCAGTACGCACTGAAAGCGCTGCGCCGCGATTTTGACCGCGTTTTTACAGATACCGCCGCACCGGGCGGGCGCATCCTGCTGACCATCAACGACACGCTCCCCGCCGAGCAGTACACGCTGACGGTGGATGCCGACACGCTGCTGCTCTCGGCTGCCGATGACCTCGGCTTTGTCTACGGTTTGTTTGAAATCAGCCGCCGCTTTTTGGGCGTGCAGCCGTTCTGGTTCTGGAACGACCAGCCGTTTACTGTGCGGGAGGGTGAGAAAATCCCCGTCGGAACGGTGGTGGAGTCCAAGTCCTACAAAGTAAAATACCGCGGCTGGTTCGTCAACGACGAGACGCTGCTCTCCCACTGGAAAGTCGAGCGCCGCGCCAATCTGCCGTTTGTTATGGCGTTTGAGACGCTGCTGCGGCTGGGCGGCAACATGGTAATCCCCGGCACGGGCAAAAACGCCGTGCTGTACCGCCGGACGGCTGCCGATATGGGGCTTATCATCACCCACCACCACGCCGAGCCGCTGGGCGCGGAGATGTTTGCCCAAGCCTACCCCGACTTAGAGCCGATGTACAGCAAGTACCCAGAGAAATTCCGCGCCTTGTGGCAGGCGGGTATTGACGCGCAGAAAGATATGCGTGTGATTTGGAACATCGGTTTCCGTGGGCAGGGCGACAAGCCTTTCTGGGACGACGACCCCCAATACGACACGCCGGAAAAGCGCGGCGCGTTGATTTCCGCGCTGATAAAAGAACAGTATGACCTCGTCAAAGCCAACGACAAGCACGCCGTCTGCTGCACCAACCTGTACGGCGAGACGATGGAGCTGTACAAGGACGGCTTTTTGCACCTGCCGGAGGATGTTATTAAAATCTGGGCGGACAACGGCTACGGCAAGATGGTCAGCCGCCGTCAGGGCAACAGCAATCCCCGCGTGCCTGCCCTGCCGCCGCGCGGAGATACCAGCGCGCACGGCATTTATTATCACGCGTCGTTCTATGATTTGCAGGCGGCCAGCCATATCACGATGCTGCCCAATTCCACCGAGTTTGTGGCGCGGGAGCTGGCCGACGTGATGGCGCACGGCGCGGACGATTACTGGCTTGTGAACTGCTCCAACGTCAAGCCCCACGCCTTTTTGCTGGATCTGATCGCCCGCTGCTGGCGGGACGGCACGGTGGACGCCGGGCAGCAGTGCATCGCCTACACGGCGGCCTATTACGGTCTTTTGCACCGCTGCGAGATTGCGCAGTGCCTTGTGGATTACGCACAGTTTGCCGTCCCCTACGGTTCTAACGCCGACGACCGCGCGGGCGACCAGTTCTATAACCATGTGCCGCGTATGCTGATTTCGCAGTTTGTCCAAGACCGCACCGCGCCCGCCGACGACCTGCGCTGGCTGTGTGAGCAGCCGACCCTTGCCGGGCAGCTGCAGCACTGCACCGCCGTCTTTGACAAGGCAGTCCAAAGCTATGCAGCCTACCGGCGCGAATGTGAAAAGGTGCTGGCCGAGCTGACCGGCCGCCCGCGCGTGCTGTTTATGGACAACATACTTTTGCAGGCGCAGCTGTATGACCTGTGGGCGCAGGGCGCAGCGTTTGTCTGCAAGGCGCTGGACGCCGGATTTACCGCGGACTGGCAGCACTGCTTCTACTATGCCGGCTGTGCCAAACGGCTGTACGCGCTGGCCTACCGCGCCATGCAGGATTGCGAACACGGCAAGTGGGTGGGCTACTACGCCAACGAGTGCCAGACCGACGTGCGCCAGACGGTGCAGGTGTGCGGATACCTGATGAGCTTTGCCCGCACCCTCGGCGAAGGACCGCACTACTATGCGTGGATGCGCGAGTTCGGCGACCCCGAGGACGAGCGCCGCATCATGCTGATCCTGAACACCGAGCCCCACCCCGGCGATGACGACCTCTGGCTGCTGATGGAGCAGCGGTGGGGGGAGTGAAATCTCTTGCCTTCCCCCAAGGGGGAAGCCATTTGCCGCCCCCACACCCATGCAACGATATTTTCCAAAGGAGTCTCTCCTCATGCTCACCCGCCTCAAAAAACGATTTCTTGACCTGCCTATATCGCAGAAATTCGTCAGCATCTTTGCGGTGATGACGCTGCTCAGCTGTGCCGTTATGGTCGGTGCGCTGCATCTGGGTCTGAGCGTTTTTGAGGAAAAGCTCTACGAGAAATCCCTGCAAGAGCTGGACTTCTTCGTCCAGAGCATTGATGACGATTTGCAGCAGATGGACGTGCTGACCCGCAGCATTGCGGTGGATACCACAATTCAAAGCCAACTGGCCCAGCTGACGGCGGCAGACCCCGAAACCGCACAGTATTACTATCTGCTGACCGGCGTGCGCCCGCTGCTGCTGGAAAAGCTCTATATGAGCGGGCAGGCGGACGCGCTGCAATTTGTCGATTTGAACGGCAACGCCATTGTGGTGGGGCAGTCCTTCCCCGACCCCGGCGAGGAGCGCCGCATACAGTTGGCCGATGCCCTGAACCGCACCCCCGGCAGCTTTGCCCTGCTGCCGCCGGATGCCGATTACCCCTATTTTATCTGCGGGCGCGATGTGCTGCGCAGCCAGAATATGAGTATGCAGCGGCTGGGCACAGTCCTTGTCACCGTGGATATTGAAAAGCTGCTGAACAACCAAATCGACGCACTGTCCAACAAGCCGTCAGAACTCTACCTTTATAATAAGGAAGCGCTCGTCTACCAAAGCGGCGAGACGGCGGCGGATTTTACACTGCCGGACACCCGCCAGGGCTATGCCGTGCAGACCATGAACGGGCAAAAGGTGTTTGTCTGCTGGCTGACTTCCGGCGTCAGCGGGCTGCGGCTGTGCAGCGTGTTCAACTACTCGGAAATTTACGGCCAGACCACCCGCGCACGCTGGGCGCTGCTGCTGGGCGGCTGCGCTATCCTTGTGCTGTTTGGCTGGGTCATGCTGCGGATGGCGCGCCTTGTCACCCGCCCCGTGCATACTTTAAGCGAGGCCGTCAAGAGCGTGGAGGGCGGCGACTTTACCACCGCCCGCGCGATGCTGCCCAACACACCCGCCGCCGATGAGATCGGTACGCTGACCCGCGATGTGGACGCGATGCTCGGCCAAATCGACACGCTGATCCACGAAAACTACGAAAAGCAGCTGCTTTTGCAGGATACCCGCTATAAGATGCTGCAAGCCCAGATCAATCCGCACTTTTTGTACAACACGTTAAGCACGCTGAGCTGGCTTGTGCGTGCCGGCAAGAACGAGGACGCCGGGCGGCTCATCATTAACTTGGGCGATATGCTGCGGGCGGCGCTCTCGCCCAAGCAGAACACCACCGCCGCCGCTGACGTGCAGCTGGTGCGCAGCTATATTGAGATCCAGCAGCTGCGCTATAAGCGCCGCGCAGTCTTTACGCTGGACGCGGACGGTGCGCTGGAAAGCTGGTATCTGCCCCACTTCACCTTGCAGCCACTGGTCGAAAACGCCATCAAGTACGGCGTGGAGGAGAGCGAGGATGTCTGCGAAATCACCGTGACCGCCCACGCCGAGGCCGACACCCTGCTGCTGGCCGTACATAACACCGGTACACCCATCGACACGGCGCGGCTGGCGGAAATTCGCAATTTTACCGTAAAGCCGCAGGGACACGGAATTGGGCTGAAAAATATCTACGAGCGCCTTTCCATGCTGTACAAGACGTTCGCCTTTACGGTGGACAGCACGGAAACGGACGGAACAACGGTACAAATACTTCTCAATCGGCAGGACGCAAAGGAGGAACAACCGCATGGAGAAACTGCTGATCGTTGACGATGAGGAAATCGAGCTGGACGGCATGGCCGAGCTCATCGACTGGCCGAGCTACGGCTATGAGCTGGTCGGTACAGCCATCAACGGCAAGCGCGGTCTGGCGCTGATACAGGAAAAACAGCCCGATATCGTGATAACCGACATCAAAATGCCGGTCATGGACGGTCTTGCCATGATCCGCGCCGCGCAGGAACAGCATGTTGACACGGTCTTTGTCGTGCTGTCCGGCTACGGCGATTACGAATATACGAGCCAAGCCATGCAGTTAGGGATACGGCATTATATCTTGAAGCCCTGCGATGAAGCGAAGATCCTGCCCGTGCTGGAGCAGGCCCGCGCCGAACTGCACGAGCGCCGCAGCAAGGCCCAAAAGACGACCGAGATGGAGAACACTGTCCGGCGTATGGCACCAATGGCGCGGGAAAAGGCCCTGCGCGACCTGCTGCTGGGGCGCGAAACGCTGACCCACCTGCCCGGCATTGCAGATGACCTGGGCGGCTTGGACAGAAAGCTGCTGTTATTGCTGCTGCACACCAAAGAGGGCATTGACCATCTGGAGCAGTACGCCATCACCAACATGATGGCCGAATTGCTGCCGGAGGGCGGCTTGCTGGGGGATACCTCGGTTTCGCAGGATGTCTGCCTGCTGGTGGATGCCGGTCTGTATGACCAACTCCCCCCGGCTGTGGAGCGGCTTTGTGATGAATTTGCGCGGTTTCGCGCCGGGCTGCTGACGGTTACAGGCAGCGCGCGCGGCACGGCGGCGCAGATGGCCGAACTGTACGAGCAGGCACGCCGCCTGCAGGCCGCCGCACCGGAAAATACGCTGACCCTGCTGGAACGCCTGAACGCCGAGCAGCACGCCGCCGCCCACCTGATGAACTACGATACGCTGCGCAATGCGGACAGCTATGCGGCGCTCTGCTTTGCCTGTTGTGATATTCTGGTTTCGATGCAGATGCAGGAGATTTCCCCCGCCGTGCAGCGCGATTTCTGTATGCGGGCGGTGCGCTACATCTGCGGCAGTGCGCCGACCACGACAGCCTCCACCCATGCGGAGCTGCTGATTTATCTGGTGGACAACATCTGGCAGCACCGCACCGGCGATGAGCCGATAGGCAAAGCCACCCGCACCGAGCAGATGATTCTGCGGGAATTTTACGCCTATCTGCCCGAAAAAAACTTCACTATGCAGTGGTTCGCGCGGGAAATCCTGTTTATGAACCCGGACTATTTAAGCCGTAAAATCGAAAAGATGACCGGGGATAAGTTTGCCACCCGCCTGATTGCCGACCGCATCGAGATCGCCCGCCATCTGCTGACGATAGACCCCACCCTAAAAATGACAAAGCTGGCTGAAACCGTCGGCTTTGCCGCCGATGAACAGTATTTCTCCCGCATCTTCCGCAAGCTCGTCGGCGCGACCCCGAAGCAGTATGCAATGGGTATAGCGGATAAACAAATTATACCGCACGGAAGAGTCTAAGCGCAATCGTAAGTTGTACTCTCTAGTGTTAAGTTGTACGCGCTGCCGCAAAACCAAAGTGGTAAAATCCGATTTTTTGAGGTTTTACGGATAGGATACGATAGTATCTTAGTATTTTATTTATTTAGTTATTTATTTGCGTTGGATTTACCTGTACAGGAAAATCCCGTCTAGGTAAATGCCTTTGTGGTAAAATAAAAAATCCCCGGAAAGCGGGGATTTTAGGGCAGTATTTGGCTGGGCGGCTACCGCGTCGATGCGCTGTAAACGCGCCCAAACAGGCGTGTTTCTCGCGGCGACAGGGGCAGTGCGCGGGGACGGTGCGGAGTGGGGTCGCGTACAACTTCTGCATAGAGGGTAAAACTTCATTATTAGTTCGTTGGGCTTTTCACTTGTGTGAACCCTGTGATGTGGGTATTTGTATTTCTCAATGAGACCAAAGCTGCGCATTTATTTGAGCGGTGCTAGTGAGAATTCGTCTCACCGATTTGCCCCCAAAACGAGAAAATGACTGCGCCCCAGATGCTGAGATTCTCAACATCTGGGGTACTTTTTGTGGATGAATCTTGCGGAACTGGCAGGTAAAAATATGAGCGGTCAGAAATGTGAGATAGGCATAGCGAAAAATAAGCAAACAAGAAACTTTATATGTGGTGTTGACGAGGTTGCTTTCGTATAGTAATATATATTTTATAAGGGAGGGGTGTATCGATGACAAAGAAGCGCCCTAAAACGACGGATGCGCTAATGCGGTATTTGCGTGAAGAAAAAGGAATATCAATTAGTGGTTCTTCTCAAAAGAGAAAACTAATGAATATAGGCTATTATCATGGCTATAAGGGGTATCGCTATATAGGTAAAGCGTCAAATTCAATTCACTATACAAATTTTGATGAACTGATGGCGGTATATGAATTCGATGCACAATTAAAGGCACTATTCTATCCTTATGTCATGCAAATAGAGACAGCACTTAAAAGTTACGTTCTTGAAGTGGTAGTTTCACAAGTCAATTCAGATAGTTTTATAGATGTCTATAATAAGCTTTTAGATAATTATAAGGCCTTTTCGACAGCAGGGAGCGTCTATTCAGACTTTAAGCAACGCAAAAAGGCAGAGGATAAATTTAAATATGAACTTAAACGACGTTTGGATCTTCGAAATAGGATTTATAAGGTACAGACGGACGCGTTTGGGAATGGAAATAAAATTGCAGAACACTATTTGAATAATGATATGAACTTACCAATTTGGGCAATTTATGAGTTGCTCAGTTTGGGAGAGTTTGGTCATTTTGTCTCTTGCTTGAATTTTCCTTGTCGCCAAGCAATCTCTAGCAAGCTTGGAATTAGGGCATCTGATGATAGCAATGCATTGCTACCGCAACGATTGATATATGTGATCAAAGATTTACGCAATGCAATTGCACATAATGATGTTGTTTTTGACACGAGATTCCGAACTAATAAAATAGACAGGCAGGTCTGTAATGCGATTTCAAATGCAACAAATGTTCCAAACTTGAACTTTGAAACGATAACAGATTACTTGGTGCTGATTGTTTATCTTCTTTCGTTGTTGCGTATTTCAAAGAATGACAGCAAACGATTGATTTCTTCTTATATAGAGTGTACGGAGCGACTACGAAAAGCAATCCCTGCGAATGTGTATAGTCAAATTATACGGACGGATAATAGTAGTAAAGTTGTGGCTCTACGAAAATTTATTTGAAGTTAACAAAACATATCGTTTTTTCTTGCATTTTTGCAATGGATATGGTATACTATTAATGTGAATTGCGGTAAGATTCTACGGAGCTTACCTAAGGAAATCGGATGCGTCCGGTTTCCTTTTTTATTTTTTATGGAAAATCATAATAAATAAACCCTAAAAGATGCAAAGAAAAGAGTATCTTGATTGAATAAGCACGAACAAACTATTTTGAGGCACGACGATTTGCTCCTGCTTAGTGGGAATGGGTGAGTTTACATCTTTATTGGAATATTATCAACCGGTATTCGACACATATGGGATCAATGAAAAAAATAAATGACGATTGATCTTTCGACTCGCAACCATTCATTTTTTCATTGCTGTTTGCCCCCGTCTAACAGGATGCCGTAAAATAGTTGAGCTGTGCCTAACTGCGCTTTATGTATACTCACCCAAAGAGGGGGGGAAAAGGGTGATATTTGGCTGGGCAGGAACTGCGCCGACGCAGTGCGCGAGGATGGTGTGAAAGTGATTTTCGTACAACTTCTTGCTAGAGAGTAAAACTTATATACTGGCTCGTTGGGATTTTCATTTGCGTGAACCCCGTAATGTAGGTATCCGCATTTCTCAATGAGACCAAAGCTGCGCATTTATTTGATTGGTGCGAGTCTGAATCTGTCTCGCAGATTTGCCCCCAAAACTGCCCCCAAAAGGGTTTGGAACGGGTCAGTACCATATGGCACTTCTTTGTACACATGGGACAAAATCCGTTCTGAGCCTTGGTACGCAATACCACCAAACCCAACAAAACAGCACGGTAACGCACAAATTTTAGATTTCTCATAACCCGGAGGTCGCAGGTTCAAGTCCTGTCTCCGCAACCAGCAAAAGCTCGTTGAAACGACAAGTTTCAACGAGCTTTTTTCTGCAATATGGCAAAAGTGGTAACAAGCTGGTAACTTTGACCCCCAAATGACCCCAAAACGGCAAAATGACTGCGCCCGGACGATTGAACTTTTCAACCATCCGGGCACTTTTTGTGGATAAATTTTGCGGAGTTGGCAGGTAAATATAGGATCGGTCAGTGTAGTCAGCTCGCTTTGACGAGTACCAACACGCTGTTGTTTGGCACGACGATCTGTTCCTGCTTGGTAGGAATGGGCGGGTTCTTGTACTGGCGCAGGGCTTTTTGGATTTGTTGCTTGACCTCCAGCAGGGCGGCATCCAGCGTGAGGGCTTGTGCGGTAACTTTGGGGAAGTCAGGAACATGGGCGGTGCAGCCGTCCGGGGATAAGGTGCAGAGTACAGGGTAGGGCTGGTTCTCAACGGAGATGCTGTACTGCATCCCGAACATATCGTTCATCTTGTCCATTTCGCGCCGTTTGTGCTCGTCCATGCTGTGGACGTATGTGTCCATTGTGAACGCTACCGAGTAGTGACCGAGGATGGCTGACAGGGTCTTGTAGTCCATGCCGCGCTCCAGCGCACGGGTGGCGAAGGTGTGGCGCAGGGCGTGGAAGGTAAAGTGCCCGATGTCAGCATCTTTCAACAATCGGTCGTAGTAATCCTTGAAAGTTTTCTGCTCAAAGTAGTGTCCAAACTCGTTGGTGACGATGAAGCCATCGTCGGTGTACTTATCCCCTGCCCGGATCTTATCCTGCGCCTGCTGCTGTTTCCAGCGGGTAAGCTCGTCTGCCATTGTGCGGGTCAGCGGAATCGTGCGGCGGGAGTTTTTCGTCTTGGGGGTACCGAATACGATTTCGGTTTTGTTTTCGCCGTCGTGGGCTTCGTACTTGGCAAGGC
>OLNN01001108.1_pt1 | contig 23796 bp, 16 predicted proteins | sample 1672141 | NCBI WGS metagenome assembly OLNN01 (sample SAMEA3136652, study PRJEB25190) | human gut metagenome | biome: human gut; feature: human-associated habitat; material: faeces | place: Austria | collected 2013
GCTGACCCACCGCCGCTGTGCCCGCCATACACGCGCGGGCCGGGCATGCCCGGCCCCTACTGTGCAACGAAGAATAAATGAGGTAATAGAATCATGGACGAAAAAACCACCCCGAAAAAGACACGCCGCGTGGGGACGCTGGCGTTTGCACTGGTGCTGATCCTGGCCGGTGTGCTGCTGATGCTCTACCAAATCGTGCCGGCGTTCAACCTGCTGCAAATTGTAAAGTTCTCCCCGGTCATCCTCATTGTGCTGGGTATTGAAATGCTCGTGTACAGCGCCAAGCCCGATGTGCTGGTCAAGTTTGACTGGCTGGCCATGCTGGGTACGGCGTTCACTCTTTGCGTTGTCGGCGCGGCGGCGCTGCTGCCCCTGGCTGTCAGTGAGTGGGGCCCTGCCCGCAGCAGCGCCATAAGCCGCATCGAGACGGAAAAGGTGGACGCCCTGTACAGTGCCTTGACCGCCGACCCGGAGCTGAAAGCCAAAACGGGCTACTGCGGTGTCAACGTCTGGTTCAACCACGGCGCGGGCGGCAGCTACACGCTGCAAAGCGGCGACGACTGCGTGCTGAACGCCACCCTGACCGGCCCCTACGCCGACGCCGAGTCCTTTGCCGCCGACTGCATAGGCATTATGCAGCTGGCCGCGGACAAGGACCTGGGCTTTACGAGCTACCACTTCTCCAGCGATGAGGACACCGACGACGGCATCAGCTACTACCTGGACTGCGTCGCCTCCTACCCGGCGGGGCTGACCGCTGCCCAGGTGGCCCGGCGCGTGCAGGCCAGCTACCACTATGACGGCTCCAGCTTCTCCAGCGAGGCCGACCGCGACGAGTACATCAAGACCCGGCTGCGCGATGATATCGCCGAGGAATACGCCAACGCCCACGACGATGTCTACCCCGACGACGACTATGTAGACGCCGAGGTCGAGCGGCGGTTCAACGAGCAATTTGGCATAGCCACCCCGGAGAGCGCGGCAGAATGATAGAAAAAAAGCAGGTATCCACGGTAAAACGTGGGTACCTGCTTTTTATCATAGAGTTGTAGGGGCCGGGCATGCCCGGCCCGCGGCATAAGGGCAGCTGAGCGGTTATGGCAAGGTGGAGGGCCGGACATGTCCGGCCCCTACGGTGCGATATTGGGAAAGGGGGAAGCCTTTGTATCACACGCTCTCCCCCAAAATAAGCTCAAACGGCACAATCTCATGCACCGCAGGGGCGTTATGCTCGATGCTGGCAAGCAAAATCTGCGCGGCACGCTGGGAGAGCAGCGCGGTGTTCTGGCGGATGGTCGTCAGCCGCGGCACGGTGAACCGCCCCAGCGAAATACCGTCGTACCCGGCCACGCCGATATCCTGCGGCACCCGCAGGCCGTGGTCCTGGAAGGCGCGCACGGCCCCCAGCGCCATCAGATCCGACATGGCAAACACGGCGTCCAGATCGGGGCAGTGGGCCAGCAGGTACTCCGCCGCCGCGTAGCTCTCCTCCATGGAAAAGCGGGCGTAACCGTACTGCTTGTCAAAATCAAAGGGCAGGCCAAGCTGCTGCATGGCCTCCAGACAGCCGTCCAGACGCTGTTGGCTCGGGCGGCTGCAATCGGGCCGGTCGCCAATGATGCCGATGCGGCGGCGGCCCTGCTTGTACATATGCTCGATCATGACCTTTGCGGCGGCGCGGTCGTCCACGCTGACGCTGGACAGGTTCGGGATGCCCAGGCTCGCCGCATTGTTCGTCAGCAGTACACAGGGGATGCCCAGCCCGGCCAGCTCCGGCGTGAAGCAGTGCGGGTGCGAGCCGATGAAAAAGATGCCGTAGGGCTTGCGCTCGGTGCAGAGCATCTGGGCGTAGGCCATCTCGTCGCCGGTCTCGTTGATGTAGTAGACCGTGGGCGTGTAGCCGCACTTTTCAACATATGCCTGCAATTTGTCCAGCAAATCCGCAAACAGGGCGTTCTGGGTGCCCTTTACCACCAGGGCAAGGCCCTCGTAGGCCTGCTGCTTCAGGTGCTTGGCGTTGGCATTGGGCTGGTAGCCGTACTGCGCCACCACGGCAAGGATCTTCTCCCGTGCCTCGGGGCGGACGCTGGGGTTATGGTTCAACACGCGGGAGACGGTCCCCACCGCGTAGCCCGACTCGCGGGCGATATCCTTAATGGTCAAAAGGGTCTGCCTTCTTTCCTCAATCCACCACTTCCACGTCCAGCCCGAACTCCTGCGGGCGGAAGCGGGGGCAGACGTTTTCGGCGGTGCAGATGACCGACGCCGCCAACCGGCTGCCAATTTCGCAGGAATCCGCCAGGCCCTTGCCGTAGGTCAGGCCAATGACCGTGCCCGCAAAGAACGCGTCGCCCGCGCCGGTCGTGTCGATGACATCCACCTTCTTGGCGGGCACAATGCCGCACTCGCCGTTGGCGCGGGCGTAGACAGCGCCCTGGCCGCCCATCGTCACCACCATGCAGGGGATGCGGGCGCTGCGCACATTGTCGGCCAGCACGCGGCACATGGCGGCGGGGGCAAGGTGGTCGTAATCGTCGGAGAAAAGCATCCCCGCCTCCTGTTGGTTGCAGACAAAACCGTCGATCTGCTGTAAAAAGTCGCGGCGCTCCATCGCAATGCTCATGTTGGAAATGACCGCATACACCCGCTTGCCGTACTTTTTGGCCGAGCGCAGCACCTGCTTGACCGTCTCTTTTTCCAGATCCAGCTCAAGGGCGACGCTGTCGCAGTCGGCAAAGATGCCCTCCTCGTTCTCGGCCAGCAAGGCGGTCAGCGGGCGGGTGTCGGGCCGCTTCGAGATGGCGGCGGTCACGTCGCCGTCATTGTCAAACACGGCCAGCCAGGTGCCCATGCCGTCATGCACGCGGCGGATGAACCGGGTGTTGACCTTGTGCTTGTTCAGCTTGTCAATGACATCCTGGCCGGAGCCGGTGTCGTCCACCAGGCTGACGAAGGTGGGGCGCAGCTCCACATTGGCGATATCCTCGGCCACGTTGCGGCTGACGCCGCCGTGGACCTGCTCGACCCGGCCGGCGTTGCGCCCGCCCGGGATATAGGTGGAAAGGGGATACCCCTTGATGTCAACAAAAACTGCGCCGATTACTACGATTCCCATGGTGTGTTTCCTTTCCGTTTGCTATAAAACCAGTGTACCGTATTACGGCAAAAATTGCAAGAATTTTACAAAAACGGCACGCAGGGGCCGTACATATCCGGCCCCTGCAAATGCGGCATAAAAAATGTAGGCAGCCACGAACAGCTGCCTACACTTTTTATGAACGGTGTCTGTTTTTCTTATATGCCGTTACTGCCAGGCCCGCGCCGCTGCAAAGCAGCAGGGCGGCCCACAAAATGGGGCTGCTGGTATCGCCGGTGGCGGGGATGGTGGATACCGGCTGCACGGTGGGGGCTGCCGTGGGCTGCACCGTGGGCTGTGCGGTCCGGCAGGGCTGCTCCGCAGCCTGCGGCGCGGGTGCCGCCGTCGGGGTTGCCGTCGGCGGCGTGGTGGGCTGGGGCAGCTTGGCCGTCACGGTGTCGGCCCGGGTGATTTCCCTGGTTGCCGCAGCATCGGAGAAATACTTGTTGCAGTCGCCGCAGTACCAATACTCAATGTTGCCTTCTTCGGCAACGGTAGCGGCCTTTGCGTCAATGTGTTTCAGGTGGGCGTGGTTGTTCAGGTCAGGGCTGCCATAGCTTTTTCCGCAAATCTCACAGACCGCCTTATCCTTGCAGGTAGCCATGCCGCCGGAGCAGTTGACCGTCTCCACGGCGTTGCAGGTGCAGCGGCGGCTGTGGGTGCCGTCGCCGTTCGATGTCCACGCACTCCAAGTGTGGTCATGGGCATCGCCCTGTCCCTTGAACACGGGCAGGGTCATTTTTGCCGCAGCCACATACTGGCAGCTGTCCCATGGAGAATTGTCGCGGTCAGCCTTGAGCAGCGCCAGCACCGTGCCGTCGGCAAATTCTGCGGCGGTTTTGGACGCTGTTTTTGTAATGTTGCCACTATTATCGTTTTGGCCAACTGCGTTCAGGTTCGTACCGGCAAGATAGTAGCAGTTTTCTACAGTGCCAGAATTACTGCCAACGATTTCGCCATCATAAACGTTGCCAGAGATAGTTCCAACATTGTAGCAATTAGAGACTGTGCCAGCGTTACCCCACACAATGCCGCCGCAAGCTTCGTAAACATTGCTGTTACGAATTGTACCAACATTATAGCAGTCGATGATTTTCGCACCGTCGAAGTTAAGGCCAGCAATACCGCCAATCTTGCTGGTACTGCTGCCAGTAACGCTGCAATGGTTGCTGCAATTTTCAATCGCAGCATTTGAAGCGTAGCCCGCGATGCCGCCGACAGTATTGCAGCCCTGTACATAGCCATCTACCGTCAGGTTCCGGACGGCAGCACTCTCCAGACAGCCAAACAGGCCGACGTAGGCGTCGGACGCCGAATTGACATACAGACCCTTAATGGTATGCCCCTGTCCGTCAAAGGTGCCGGTATAGGGGGTCTTATCGTTGTCGTCCGTATATTTGCCGATGGGCGTCCATTTCTCCGGCGCCGTGTTGCTGGAGCCGCGAGTATAGGTTCCGTTCGCGTCAAATGTACCGTCGTTGAGGACGATGTCGTTCATCAGCACAGCGCACGCGCCATGGTTCGGCGTCTGACCGCCCGTACCGTTGACAATATTCCGGAACCGCTTTAACTGGGCGGCGGTGCTGATTTGATAGGGGTCGTCCTTTGTGCCGCTGCCGGTTATAGGGGTATTAAATGTGCCGTCGTTGATGGTACCGTTGTTGGTCACCTCGCCGTTGAATGTGCCGTCGTTGATGGTACCGTTGTTGTTTACCGTGCCGTTGAATGTGCCGCCGTTGATGGTTCCGTTGTTGATGACCTCGCCGTTGAATATGCCGCTTTCGATGGTGCTGCCGGGGGTAACGGTCACTTTGCCATTGAACACAGTCTCGCCGGAGCCTATAACGGTACAGGGATTGTTGGCTTCTCCCAGCACGACGTCGCCGTCCACCAAGCCGCCGTTGGCGTAAAGTTGCCCATAGACATTAGGATCCCACGAAGAGCCGGTGATGTATAGTCCGCTTCCGTTTGCCGCAGTACAGCCGACAATGCGCGCACTGTCCGCCAAGGTGATTTCCCTCACATTAGCGGCGCTCACGCCGCCGCCATAGGCTTCGCCGGAGTTGGCGGAATTTGTTGCCGTGCAATTTTGAATCACGGCGCTGCCCGACAGGGTGAGCGTCGTATTGTTTGCGAGATGGACGCCCCCACCCTTGGAAGGGGAGGAAGGGGTGGAGATTGCCTGACAGCGTTCGATTTTTGCCTTCCCAGACATCACAAAGCTACTGCTGCTGTTGACATATACGCCTCCGCCGTAGGCGTATTCGGAGATTGCCTGACAGCCTTCGATTATTGCCTCACCAGACATTTCAAAGCTGCCGTCGACCCATACGCCTCCGCCGAAATAAAATGACGTGCCTTCGGCGGTGCAGCTGCGAATGACCGCCGAACCTAACATTTGGAACTTGCCGAAAGCACAAACACCGCCGCCGGACTCCGCGGAGCAGCCGATGATGCTGCCACCGGACATAGAGAACTGACCCTGTTTGCTGTCTTGCTTCGGATAAATACATACACCGCCGCCGTACTTCGCGGAGCAGCCGATAATATTGCCGCCGGTCATGGTCAACTGCCCGCCGGGTGCGATATACACACCGCCGCCACAATTTACTGTGCTGCTGAGCTGATACGGATAGCCTGTGCCGCCGGTGATGACGCCGCCGGGAACAGCCACAATGTTCTCGCCCGTAGCATCATCCGCCGCCAACGCCCATGGCATGACGGATTTATCAAAATTGTGTACTTTTTCGTCGTTGCTATCCATCAGCGTCAGATTGCCGCCGTCCTCGACCACAATCACGCTGCCCTTGCTTTCGCCCACGTATTTGAGCACTTGACCGTTCAAGTCCAGCGTCACGGTGCGGTCAACCGTCAGCGTAGCGCCAATGTAGATATCCGCCGCCAGCTTGACGGTGGTCACGTTGGTGTCTGCCATTGCATTGAACAAGCCATTTGGGTCTGTGACCGCTCGCACGTTCTCCGTCTCCCCCTCGGCAAAGGCCGCCAGGGGCACAAGGCAGAGCACCATGCACAGGGCAAACAGGATGCTTACAAGCTGCTTTTTCATCATGTCTCCTTCTTCGCGCTGTTGGGCAGCAGTGCCCAAGGTATTTATAAAAATTATAGGGGTAAAAATCGCAAATTGTCAAGCCCTTTTTGAAAAAACATTGCGCAGTATCGAAAAAGCCAAAACGCAGCCGAACACGCGGACTATCTGCGAAAGAAATGCTTGCATGGAGAGATAAAACAAAAGTATGGCAGCAAGTATCCTGTTTTTTTGCAGCGCACGCTGCGCACACAAGTTTTTTGGTGCTGAAATGCGCCTGCTGCGACCCGGCATGGATACGCAGTATCAGGAAATGGAAAGCATACCGGCAAAGGACATGATACCGAACCAGAGCAGGAACGCGGCAAACATAAAGAAGCACATCCCACCCAAAACAGGCTTTCGCGGCTTGTTTTCGGTAATACGGTCGGGGCGAGTGGGATCGTAATAACCGACCACCTGCCGTCCCAGTTCCCGCTTGCCGGAAACGGTCTGGCGGCTTGCATACCGGTAGGTTTTGCCGTTCACGGTGTACTCATAGGTTGGAAGATAGACTGTCTCCCGGCGCAGCTGTTCGCTGCCGTCCTCCTGCTGCTCCCACCGTTCATTGACCGATTCCTCGATCCATACCACCTTCATCATCGTGGTGCCTGTGTACCGCCGCACAGTATCCTCGTATTCCTTCTGTGTGCCTTTCCGCCGGCGCACCCCGAGCCATGCCACCGACACAGCCCCGAGAATGAAACCGATTCCCGCTGTGATATTCCGCGTAGATTCTATGGGACACGCCACAAGCGCTATCGCAAGAACGATACTGATAATGAGGATTCGATTCTTTTTCATACGGCCTCCTTCACACCTCTGCCGGTGCCTTTCCTGTCACAATGCGGGCGGCTGGCTTTGCACCGCATCCACAAAGAGAAGGGTCAGACCGATATACAGGATGCAGGCCAACGCCAGCAGCACACAGATACTGATACCGAGGATGCGCACGGTTTTGTTTCGGCGCAGATATTTACGGCACAGCACGATGCCGATAACCGCCGATGCCAACAGCACCACAGCAAGCCAAAGCGGCATATTGCCCACCTCCTTTACGCGCCGCGGAACACATCGATCATATTCGTAAACCACGTCAGCTCACGGGTAAAGCGCTGGCGCAGCTGTGCCGGATCCTCACGGCCCTTGCCGAGGTCAAAAAAGCCGTGCCCGCTGTGAACCGCGAGATACAGTCTGCCGTCACTGTTGAGGTTTATGGCAAGCCTACCGAAGGAGGAATCCGCCAGCGCCAGAATTTTCTCTGCGCAGTCGGGCGTCAGAATGTGCAGGGCTGCGGCTTCATCATCGCTGCTTACATTAAAACGCTTATCGAAAGCCTCGTTTCCTGTCCGGATGGTTTTGCTGCCGAACAGCTTATCCATCCGTTCTCTTGGCCAGATGGTCAGCCAGGTCGGAAATTCCCGGTTCAGCTCGCACAGCATCCACTGCCCGGTATAGACCTCACGCTCGTTTTTCTCCCACTGACCGGTTTCCTCGCGCTGAAACTCGTTCACCTCCGTCAGCCTGACGGTGCACAATTCGGTGGTCAGCCCCTGATAGGTTCCGCGGATATACCCGCTGCCGCTGCAATAGGTGTGGCCGGGCAGAGGAATGTTTGTATCCTTCGCATCCAATATGTGTGGGGCGGGATCCATCTGTATGTTGTCAAAGACTGTGCTTACAATATCCGGTGCCAGGGCATCGAAGGTCTGGCGGCCGGCCTGCTCCCTGGATTTTCCCTTTGCCGTCTGCCCCAGCGCGAGGATCACAACGCCCGCAATGATCAGTACAAGATTGCCGCCCTGCACGATACCCGCAAAGACGACCACGCCGCCCAGCAGAGAAAGGAGCATTCCGCCCCATTTTCCGCTTTTACTCTTGCGGAGCTGCTGCGAAAGCTGTTCATCCGTCAGTTTTTTATTCTTCTCTTCCATATTCGTCTCCTATTCCGCCTTGCCGGTTACTCTCCGCCGGGAAAAGCATATCGCCGTTCACGCTGTTGATGAGATCGCCGCTGACGCTGCGATCCAGCTGCAGGGTATCGCCGCTGCCGTCGAAGTGCAGCGTTACGCCGTTTTCGTCCGCCCACAGTGTGCCGTACTCAATAACATCTTCCTGATCATTTACAAATTCCCATGTCGCATCCTCATAGATACGCAGCCAAAGATTTTCGTCCGGGTACTCCCAAAGCCCTGCATAATCGCGTGGATCGTCCTCGTCAGCCGGAACTGCGGACAGATCCTCCCGATAGACATAGCGCTCCTCCGGATCCCAGATCCAGATCAGATCCGTTGCATCCCCGTTTTCGTGAAGAAAGCTCACCCATACATCGCTCTCGCCGTCGCCGTCCAGATCGTCAAAGGAGATGCTGTGAAATGCCTGCTCCGCATCGGGAATGTCCATGGGGAAGGCGACACTGTCGAACAGCACCTGCTCCGGGATGTCCCGGTAGAAGGCTGCGCTGCTCTCGCTCACTGTGACCAGAACATCCACACTGTCGCCGTCATGGGTGATGGTTCCGCTGTCGACCACCATACCGGTTGTGCGCCAATCATCCCCCGCCACATCATCGGAATTGCCGCAGGCGGCAAGGCACAGGCAAAGCACCATCACCTGCGCAAAGAATGCGGTGTTCTTCCACCGGTTTTTCATGATACGCCTCCTTCCGGTCACTCCATCAGGTAATAAAGTGACATTGCGCGGCACCGGCAGCGCACGTTCAGAGCCTGTATCTTACTCATCAAAGTAGTCGCCCCAACCTTCGTCATCGTAAGAGTAATCGTCCCAGCCGTCACCGGGGTCAGACCACGGATCGTAATCGTCGTAGTACTCATCCGAGTAATCCCAGCCGGCATCGTTGGATTCCATGTATTCGCCAGAATCGTCGTCAATATAGCCGTCCGAGCCGTAGGAGATGAACTCGTTTTCATAGCCGTTCCAGTACCACACGTCGCCGTCTTCATCATACCAGTAGTATGGCGTGCCGTAGTCGCCGGTATCGCCGGAATAGGTTGCCTGAGTGGGTACGGGCTTGGGCGCGGTGCTCCATCCGGCGGTGTAGGAGATGGTTTCGAGCATGTTGTTGCAAATCTCAAAGTAGTTGTGGATTCGACCCTCGAGCGCGATGGTCGTTGCGACAAGCGCGTAGCCGGTCGGACCGTAGTAGCGAACCTCCATACAGCCGCGCACAGGCTGAGACGGACCGTCGGAGAAGATGGATCCGTCGAGCCACATATAACCGGTCAGACTGTAGTAGTCGCCGTTATCCTTGAAATCCGAGCCGAAGGATTGGATGAGCTTGTCGCCGTACATACCCTTCATAAAGTCGTCGAGCATCTTGACCATGTAGGGCTTCGCGCTGGCAGCGCCCTTTTCCATATAGGAATCATAGCCGGAGATAGGCTGGAAGGCAATCACAATATTGGAATAGTAGTCATCCGTTCCGTCTTCCATGACTGCGTTGAAGCTCAGCGAATTGTCAACATTCGGGTGTTCGTGTGCTTCCATCTGGATTGGATACTTGATGGATACATTGGTAAAGCTACCGGGAAAGCAGGCGGTCTGGTTCAGCTCGTCATCCGGTGTCGGCAGGAGCATAATGTACTCAGAGGCGGTAAGTGTGTTGCCGTTGGCGTCGCTCAGGTCGCCGTTAGCGGTCTGCCAGAGGGAAACAAGCTCTGTGTCGTCCTCCATGCAGAGCATGATGCAGTCATCTTCCGACACGACATAGCCGGGGCCGACCTGCTCGCCGTAGAGGTTGACGGCAATCCACTCATAGTTGTCGTTGATGACGAAATAGAACGGCGCGTTTTCAAGCTTCCAGCAGCCGGAGAAGCCTGACATACCGCCAGTCTGCCCAAGCTCTTCGGCCGTGTAGCCTGTCGGGGCGTTCTCGCCATCGCCGGCGTACAGATTGTCATATTCCTCCGATGTGCAGACCACGATGCTGTCGTCGCCGTCCGGAGACAGGAATACAACATAGTCGCCATCGTGGATTGTAAAATCCACTTCGTCAACATCGTTGTCGTACAGGACGTAGCTTTCTTCGTTGTAGACAAGAATGTTGAAGTCCGGAAGCTCAGACGGCTTGTAGGAACCAAGGCTGACTTCCATCATTTCTCCGCTCTGGAAGATACCGTCGACAAGCTCCGTGTCCCATTCATCGCTGGTCGAGGGCGTGATGCTGATAGATGTGATGCCGTGACCGCTGTGGTTTGCAAGCGTTATGTTGACCGGCTCTTCTTTTTCTCCGCAGCCGGTCAGAAGCAGCGCACTCAGCACGCAGCCGAGCGCAGCTGCCAGCATTTTTTGGATACAGTTCATGTCTTTCCTCCGTAAATTTCTCTACTTTGCGTTGCTTTTTTCATTCGTATGCCTGCTCTGCCATGGTCAAAATTTCGTCATGGCTTAGCTCCACATCGCCAAAGCGGACAAAGATGCCGTTGGTCACAGCGCTGTTCCACACCCGCGCATCAGCAAGCGGGCGAAACCGAATCTTATCCAGATACGGCTTCATATCCAGCAAAAGCCGACTTCCGGACACAAAATCGACCTGCAAAATATAATCAGGCAGCGGCGTGACAGCTGTGAGATACCTTCGGTTCAAGTGTAGGCCCTCCCTTCCGCAAAAATAAAGATCCACCGTACCTACATTGTACGGTGGATCGGGTGGGATAACCATTAACTAAAGGCTAGGGCAATACCGCATAATTCTAAGTGCCGATACGGCGAGCGAGGTGCGGCAGCTGCTAAGCCAAAAGCGCAGATAATACTGGATGTCTTATCGAGCATTTTGGCAACGCAGATGCCGTGCCGCAGCCGCCGGAGCGGTGCTTAAGCCGTAAGGCGGGAATTGTGCGGTGTTGCCCTAGGACTTTTGCCCAAGCAGTTCGGCAAGCTGCTTTCGCTTGGTTCGGGTATCGCCGTCAATATGGAGTTTTGAATAGATCTGGTTCGCGTACTGCTTGACGCTTCCCTCGGAGAGATAGAGCTTTTCGGCAATCTCGCGGTTGCTGAGCCGCTGCACCATCAACTCTACGATTTCAAATTCCCGCGCTGTCAGCACATCAAATGCTGCCGGGCGCACGCTTGCGGCGTTTCGTACCATTGCCGCTTCGCCAAGGTCAGTGATTTTCACGATCAAGCCGTTTTTCATCTCGCGCGCAAGAATAGGCCGCAGGCAGTCGTAGTTCTCCACGAACGGCATCACAAGGCCATCCGGTTCCGCGTCGGCAAGCGCTTTCCGAAGCCATACACGGGCCTCCTCGGTCTTGCCCAATTTCTCGTAGGCCGCTGCCGTCTGGATGCGGATATGCAGCGCCACCAGCGCATAGTGCATCGCCTCGCATACCGCCAGCAGTTCCGCGCTGCGTCCCACCACCTTGGCATAGGCGCCTTGGGCAAGATACACCTGATTTTCGATCATTTCTATCATGGGCTTGCCCGGCGCAAGCATATTGACGGTGGAGAGCCTGTGCTGCGAAAAAATCTCCGGGATCTCTTCTGCTTCCCCCCGCAGCGCATGATAATAGGCACTGGTGGCACACCAGATGTTGATCCACGATGCATCGTGATATTGCAGCAGCTCTGCGTATCTTTCCGCAAAAGTATAGCGCTGCTCCACATCGGTGTGCAGAGAAAGCCGCCGCGACAGGAAATCACAGCATAGCGCCATGTTGATTTGCCCGTTGTCCCTGACCTGTGCGTAAGCGCGCTCCAGCTCGATGTGCGCATCGGTAAAATGTCCCTGGCAGAACAGCGCCTCCGCGCGCATAATGGTTTCCGCGCCCTGACCGTGGTTGTTCGTGACTTTATAGTAATGGGGCATACACTCATCCATCTCGGCCAACTCGCCCTCAAGTTCTCCCGGTGCGCGGTAGAACATCATCAGGACGGACGGGGAGCCAAAGGTCCAGCCGCCGCCGGATTGGATGCTGATGGCCGGGCGGGACATCTGCCTGCTGGCACTGCGGTGCAGGCGGCTCATGGCGCCGATGTCATTATAGCAGAGAAAACTCAGGATAAGGTCGCACTCACCCAGCAGGTTGCCGCGCTCCTCCGCCGACAGTTCCGGGTGTTCCGCAATGGCTGTCAGCAGCAGTTCTTTCAGCTCCAGCATCTTCGGGATCTGCCGCCATGTGAACATCCGCCGCATCAGGACCAGAATGGCAAAGGGATTGGCTTTCAATGTCTCGGCTGGGCATTTGTTCAATGCGTCCAGCACATCCTCCGGCTTCAGCGAGGCCAACAGAATGCCTGCATCACCGCGAATGACCCGCAGCAGCGCGTGGTAGTCCTCACTTTTTCGGTAGGCAGCAATAGCGTGAAGATACTGCCGTTGGTTTTCATACCATAGCCCGAAACGCTCCCAATAGAGTTTTTGTGTTTCCGCTTTCATCTCGTGAAAGCTCCGCTCGGCACATTCCTTCATCATGTGGTGGAAGCGATAGGTCACGCCATCCGGCAAACGCGTGACAAAGGCGTTCTGCTCGGTCAGCATGGCAAGGATTTGCGCCGCATCCGCATCCCCTGTGATACACTGCGCCATTTCGACAGTAAACTCATCGGCAAGGCCCATTACCGCCAAAAACTCCCGCTGCTTTTCCGGCAGCGGATCGATCATAGCGGCGGTAAAAGTGGCGTAGATATCGGAGTTCCGGCTGGGCAGCACGCCGCGCTCGGAGAGGGTGCGCAGGTTCAGATACACGGCAGAGAACCAGCCCTCGCTGGAATAGAGAAGGCTTTCCACCTGCGCATCGGAAAGTTTTGTCCCGCAGCGGTGGGCATAAACCGCAAGCTCCGTATGGTTGAGGCGCAGCTGTTCCATGCCGATTTGATATACCTTGCCCCCCAGCCGCACTGCCTCCGCGGCGGGCAAAAAGCGGTCACGGCTTGCAACGATTATATGCACATTGGCAGGCAGCCGATTTGCCAGCATACAAAGGAACAGGGGGGCACGCTTGTCCGTCAGCAGATGAAAATCGTCAATGAAGATGTAACAGGGGGATTCGCCCGCCAGCATATGGCAGAGATCGTCCACCAGCAGCCCGCCGCCTGCCGCGTCCGTTGGGCAGGGATACTCCCGCAGGAAGGTGAACCCTGCGCGGGCAAACGCCTCCTGCACGCTCTTCCAGAAAATCGCAAGGTTATCGGAATACACGCTGATACGGATGATATGCAGCGCGTCTGCTTTGGCGTGCTCGCCGAGATACCAGTTCACCGCTGTGGTTTTTCCATAGCCCATGGGCGCGACCACAGTCGTCATGGCGCAGCGGGAAATAGGCCGCAGGCTCTCTTGCAGCCGCTCAGATATGTAAATGGTGTTCAAATTCCATTTTGGCTTTGGCATAATGCACACCTCCAACGAATTGGTTTTTGCATCCCCGGCGGATTTTGGATGCGGTGTATGGCTGCCTTTATGAAGGGAACTTCTCATTATTTCCATTTTACATCATCTTGTTCTGCACGGCAAGATGGTGTTTTCACATTCTTTTTCTATAGGTTATTCGACCCTCGATTTATGAGGCGAGGGGAATTTTGTTTGGCAGATAAAAGGAGACCCCCTCCGCACACCGCTGTTGCCGGCGGTATGGGAGGGGGTCTGCTATTTAGGGAACTATGAGAAAATTACTTTTTGCGCTTTTTGCCCACGATCAGCAGGGCAACCGCGCCGCCGCTGATAGCCAGAATAGCAATCAGCAGCGCCAGCGGGAATGTGTCCGCCGTCTGCGGAATATGCGTCATCGGGGCAGGTGTTGCGGTGGCAGCGGGCTTCGGGGTTGCGGTAGGGGCGGGGGTAGCTGTGGGTGCCGGGGTAGCAGAAGGCTCCTGGCTGGGGGTAGGCGTGGCCTTCGGCGTGTAGGTGTTCGTAAAGGTCATGCTTGCGGGCACTTCCGTAAGCGCTGCCTTCATCTTGCCGGTGCCATCGTCCTGCACCTCAACTTTAAAGGTGTAGGTCTGGTCATCATAGCTTACGCCTTCGGCGTCGCCCTTGACCTCCGATACCGTGTAGGTGTAGACGGTGGGGTCGGCGTCACTGTTGTTGGAGTCAGGATCCTTATAGGTCAGCGCAAATGTCACCTTGCCGCTGGCATCGTTGGTAGCGGTCAGGCCATTGTGCGCTGCGTCCTCCGGGCAAGACAGCTTAAAGGTGAATTCGCCTGCGTCCAGAGCACGGCCGGTCAGGTTCTTTTGCAGGGTAATGGTTACTGCGTCGGAATCCGCTGCGGCATAGCTGTTGCGGAAAGTCGGCTTTGCGTCGGTCGCCAGCGGGGTGCGCATGTCGGCCTGGTAATAGGTGGCGCTCTTGAGGGTCAGTTTGCCGTCGCCGTGCTCATCCTGCAATTCCACGCGCAAAGTGTAAACCGTGGTGTCGTAGGTAATGCCGTCGTCGGCATCGACAGGCTTGACCTCGCTGATGGTATACCAATGCACCAGCAGGTTTTGCATTTCCTCGGTCGGCTCGATTTCCTCGCCGTTGTTGTCAACGGGGGTCAGCGCAAGCAAAGCGGGCTGGCGATGCACATCGGGCTGGTTGCCCTCGGTGGGCTGCTCGGTCGCAGTGGGCTGCTCGGTCGCAGTAGGCTGCTAGGTTGCGGTGGGCTGCTCGGTCGCAGTGGGCTGCTCGGTCGCGGTGGGCTGCTCGGTCGCGGTGGGCTGCTCGGTCGCAGTAGGCTGCTCGGTCGCGGTGGGCTGCTCGGTCGCGGTGGGCTGCTCGGTCGCGGTGGGCTGCTCGGTCGCGGTGGGCTGCTCGGTCACAGTGGGCTGCTCGGTCACAGTGGGCTGCTCGTCCTCAACGGGCTGCTCGTCCTCAACGGGCTGCTCGTCCTCAACGGGCTGCTCGTCCATCAGGTCGGCAAACAGTGCGGCATACGTTGTCTGGGCTTGGCTGAAACCAATGGGGCTGAATGTCACCGTGCCGTTGGCGTCGTTCGTGCCGGTGGAAACTTCCTTATCATTCTCATCGGTCACAATGAAGTGGAACTCACGCTCCTGCATCTGGCGGCCGGTCAAAACCTTGGTGGCTTCGGGGATAACCTTGACATCATCGCCCGCCGTTGCCGTGTAGGTGTTTACAAACTGTGCGCCGCCAACGGTTTCGCCGTTCAGTTTATAAACGGGGTCGTTTGCCACAAGCTTACCTTCGCCGTTATCGGTGACTTCGAAGGTGACCTCGTATTCACGGGTATCGTACTTGATGCCGCCGAGGTTGTTATTCACCTCACGCATGACATAGGTCTTTTCGCCTACGGCCTGCGTGAAGGTGGGCAGGGTAAACGTAACGTTGCCGTTTTCGTCGTTCGTGGCGGTAGCAGAAACTGTGTTGTTTGTCTTATCGAGCAATTCAAACGAGAATTCGCCCGCGTTCAGTGTGCGTGTGCCGACTTGGACATCCAGTATCTTGGTGGCGTACAAATTTACCGTAACTTCGCTGGCGGAATAGGTGTTGACAAATGTTGCGACCTTGCTTCCTTCGGGAGTAGCAGTGTAATCGGTCTCGCCGTTGCGCTTATAATAATAATGGGTTTCGCCGCTTAATTTGCCGTTGCCCTCGTCCTTGACAGTAACCACGACCTTATAATCGGTGGTGTCGTAGGTGACGCCCGGAATCGAGCCGCTATCCTCAGAGATGTGGTAAGTATACTTACCTACGGCGTCGAATACCAACTGTTGATCACCGCCGATGTAGGCGGTTTTATTCAAGCTGTTGACAGAAGCGGTGGTATTGCCCGGCATGGGGGCATTGCCCTCACGTGTCAGGGTAAAATTGAAGGTATCCGTATCGTTCCAAGCGCGGCCATTCAGCACTTTTTCGACATGGAACAGGTCTTTGGCTACAGGCGTGTACGGTTGTGCGTTGTAGGTGTTTACAAACTTAGCTTTTCCGTTTTCGGCGTCGCCGCTGTAAACAACCGTGGCTTTCAGCTGGTTTTCAGCATCCAGCGCAACCGTGACGGTGGCGGTGACATCCGCGGCATTGGTCATACCATTGGCGGGGGTACTCGTCTCTTTGATGGTGTAGGTGTAAGTACCCGCCTTTTTGTAGGTGATTGTACCGAAATTGGCGGTCGGTGCGGTTTTGGTTGCCGTTGCGGTTTTGCTGCCGTCAGTGGGCATCGGGGCATTGTCTTTCGCCGTAAGGGTAAAGGTGAATTCTTCGCCATCCTTCCAGTCACGGCCGGAAATGCTCTTGCTTACACCCAGCGTGGCCTCGGCTTTACCTGTAAAGATGTTGGTGAAGGTTACCTCATTGGCGGTTACTTGTTTCCACTGATTGTCATTCCACTTATAGTAGGTGGTCGTGACGGTCAGGATATACTTAACATTAAGAGCATTATACTTGTAAGAAACCTCGGCTTTAATCAGATACTGTTCTTGGCTGTAATCAATATTAGCCTTCTTATTATCCTGCTTTTCGGTAAGCAGGTAATAATAGGTCTTACCCTTGTCATTTGCCAGCGTATAGGTAATATCATCAAAGGTAATCTCACCAGCCGCATTGTTGATGGTGCTTGCCGTGCCGTTTGCCGCGTTGCCAGGCATGGGGATGTTGTTGTTGTCGGCCAGCGGTACATTGTTTTCGTTTACCGTTGCAGGTTCGAGTTTGAAGTGGAACTGACCGTTGGTCAAATTCATCGAATTGCCTAGCTCATCCTTGTAGACTTTCTTAGCCTCAATATTGAGCGTCTCGGTGTCATCCTTAAAGATGTTGGTAAACGTGACATTCTTCGCATCTGTGGTTTGGTCATCACCGGATATATGCTCAATATGAGCGGATTTCATTTTCAGGCTGCCGCTGCCGTCGTCCGTGATGGTAACCGTCACGCGGTAGTAGGAGCTGTCATACGAAACACCTGCAATCTTATCCTTGTCGGCGGGGGCAACTTCGGTGATGTCGTACATATACGTGCCGGGTTTGGTGAAGGTGACACTTCCGAAGTTAAAGGAAACAGGTTTATTGGCGACGTCAAGGATGGTTTTCTTCACTTCGCGCTCAATATAGCTGTTGTTACCAGCCTCTTTAGGCAGCGGTGCGCCATTGGTGGCCTCCAGCCGGAAGGTAAAGCTATCGCCTAACTGCCATCTGCGGCCCTGCAAAATCTTTTCGCCCTTGAACGGGTAATTGTCGTCCGTCGGGTTTACCACAATCTCAGCGGGCTCATAGGTGTTTGTCACCGTGACTTCTTGGGCTGTACCTGCCGTGACCGTGCCCTTGCCGTCGTTCGTGATGCTACTGGTATAGTAGGTGGGCGGGGTTTCTTCCGTGATGGTGTAGGTGCTGCCTGCGGGCAAGCCTACAATCTCGGCAGTCTGGTCTTTTTTCAGGGTGAAAGTATCGCCGCTCTTGATGGGTTTAGTACCCTCAATACCGGTAACGGTGTAGTTGTAGCTGGCATTGGTGTCCAAGTTCGTGCCCGCCAACTCAAACTTCATCGTAAATTCGGCGTTAGCGTCCGGGTGCAGACCCTCGTCGGCTACCACATTCTTGGTAACTTTCAAGCTGCCTGTGGCGTTCATGGTCAGCTTACCGTTGTTGCCAAGGTACAGCACACCCTTGTTTGCCTCAAGATCCCACTGGAAGTCAATGCGGCGCTGCGCGGTGCCGGTTGTGTTACAGGGCTTACCATCTTTGTCTTTCTTATCGCCCAGCTGGTTATCAATGGCGGAGGGCAAGCTGCCTTTTTTGGTGTCCTTCTTGATGTACCATTTGCCATCTTTTGGAATGATGCAATCATCGATTTCCTGCTTAGTTGCAATGCTAACGGGCACCCAACGGGTCTCGCGAACCGTATCAGTATGCGCAGGAGATTCCAGCTGCAAATAGTTCAGCTTATAGTAGTAGGTCTGTTTCGGTTCTACAGCTGTGGCCTCCGTATACGTTGCTTCCCCCGTTTTGGTGTACAGCAGGGTATCCTCGGTATGATAGTAGAAGTTATTGCTTGTTGCAGGGGTAAAGGTGGCAGTGGTCGAGCCGATGGTTGTTTTGCCGTCTGCCGCTGTATTGTTTTTATCAAATTTGTTGGAGTAGAAGCTGATTGTGCCGTCGTCTTTGGCGTTTTTCGCAACGTAGGCGGCAAGGTCGGGGTCGGTAAATTTGCCGGACGCAATCTGCTGGCACACATTCTCTTTATCTTTAAGGCCGACAGAGTAGATGACGCTGATGGGCTGGGCGTTGTTGACTTCCAGCTTGGGGGTGCCATCGGTGCTTGTGGCCTTATAATACCGCAGGGGCAGCATACTGGCAGGGATCTGGACCCGCACGCGGTCGCCGACACTGCCGTTGCTACGGGTGACGGTGATAATGATGTGGCTCAAATCGGCTGTCTCGGGGTAGGCACCGCTGACCGTGCCGCCATGCGTGCCCCTAAAGGTATAGGTATACCCCGTGTCGGTGGGGGTTTTGTCCACCTGCGTAAAGACCTGGTCGGAAAAGGCAACGGCCTCAAAGTTCTTGACTTCCATATAATCGCCCAGGGGATCATCGAAAGTCACGTAGCCGTCTGTTTCGGGTTTGTCCGTAACATGCGTGGGGCCTGCCGGTTTGGTGGATATAGACGTGAAGATGTTCTCAAAGACCGTCTTCAACCCATCAGCGCTGGAAGCCGCCATATAGTAATCTGCCTTGTCAGGTTTGTTGCCGAAGTTCCAGTTCCAGTAACCACCCCACCACTTATCTATATATGAGAGTAAGTGGCAAGGGGGTAGTTGCTGGAGACCGCCTGCATGAACTTGTTTTCACTTGAAGTTTTGTTGACATCGGCGTCCGGCTTCGCACCGTCAAAAATGCCGACCGTGTAAACCACGGTACCCGCATCCTTGAGGGATTTAGCCGCTTCGATGGCATCGGAAGCAATGTCATTATCAAACCCGTTGCTGGCGTTAGGCGAGCCATCCGTAAAGAAGATGACGACCTTTTTGGCATTGGGGCGCGGATTCTTCAGCACAGTTTGGGCATGCTTTAAGCCCAAGTCTGCACGGGTGGCACCGGCAGGATCAATGCTATTGACTGCGTTTTTAAGCGCAGCGGCACCGGCGGTATCACATACGGTAAGATCCTTTACGATCTGCGAGTAGTTGTATGTGTACCTGCCGTCGCGGTAGGTGTCATTGCCAACCGTGTTCCTGTTATTGCCCGCAAATTTTACGATGGACAGTTTGATTTTCTTGTCTGTACCCTTGATATTCGCGTTCTGTTCTGCGGCTTTGGTAATAAAGTTATTGACAGCGGTTTTCAGCGCGTCCATGCGCTTTGTTCTATCGCCGCCGCCCATGGGGTCATCCATACTGCCGGAGGCATCCAGCACCATGACAATATCCAGGGCCTGCGTATTGGTGGTGGTGGTAGACGCATAGGAGGACAGCGCAGACAGCGCGACCAGGAAATCAGCGCCGTTGGGCACTGTGATAGAGCTCTGGTTCGGCAAGTCGATTTTGTTTTTCTCCACCGTTTTGTCGGCCCAAATACGGCCTGTGGTGGCGTTGTTATAAGCCTGCGTATACGCCCACGCGTTCATCGTGTTGGGGTCGCTGATGGTTTGGCTACCGTCGGCAGCTGTTTGTGCCACGGCGGTTTCCCCCTCTGCATAGGCAGAAACAGGAACCAGCACCGTGAACAGCAGCGCCAGCGTCAACAGGGCGGTTTGCAACCGTACAAGTTTACTATGCATAGTTTCTATTCAATCCTTTCTCTTTGTTGCGGGGACATCTATAAATAAACAGGGCCAAACCCCGGTGTGCCTGATAAATATATCCGGATTTACTTGAAATTGCCCTTATCGCTTTTCCTTAAAATAGTCTAAGCAGACAAAAGGGTACAAAAAATCCACTATACCTAGTATAGTACAGTGGATTTATCTGAATATCTATTACCCAAAGGTTAACAATTTGCCATCCATGCGGCCAGCCGCCGGCGTTTGGAACGGGTGTCCCCCTCAATGTTCAGCTTAGAATAAATGCGGTTGCAGTATTGCTTGACGCTGCCCTCGGATAGAAACAGTTTCGCCGCGATCTCACGGTTGGAAAGCCTTGCGGCAATCAGTGCGCAGATTTCGCGCTCACGCTCTGTCAGCACATCAAACCCTGCCGGATAGGCACGGGCATACGGGAGTCCGGCGCTGTGCGTCTCCAGCGCCTCCCCAAGCGCCTGAATCCGGCTTGTAAAAGCATCCTGCGGCATATCCTGCAAAAGCGGTTTTAGATAGCGGTAGTTCTCCGCAAAAGGAAGCACCAGACCATCCATTTTTGCTTCCTGCAGGGTCTCCTGCAGCAGCGCGGCAGCCTCGGTCTGTTTGGCCATCATCGCGTAGGCGGCGGCCGTCTGGATGCGCAGGTACAGCGCAACCAGACTGTAACGGAAAGCGGCGGCGCCCTCGAGCAGCTTTTCACTTCGGCCTATGACCTTCGGCCACGCCTTTTGGGTCAGATAGACCTGATTTTCAATCAGCAGAATCATCGGACGCCCGGGCGCAAGAAAGTTTATGCGCTCCAACCGATGCAGGCGGAACGGCTCCGGTATCGCTTCTTCCTGCCCAAGCAGCGCATAATAGTAGGCACAGCAGGCATCCCAAAAGAAGCGTACCCACGGGGCATTGTGCTGTTGCTGCAGCAGCTCATAGCGCCCCAGCGGTGTATAACGCGGGGCACCCTGCCCGAACAGAGAAAGCCGAAGCGAGAGAAAGTCACCGCAGAGCGCAATGTTCTCCTGCCCGCTGCCGTCCGTCTGCGCATAGGTGCGCTCCAGCGCAATCATTGCATCATCAAGCTGCCCGCGCGTAAAAGCAGCTTCCGCCTGCATCAGGCGGTCAGCCCCTATGCCGTGATCATCTGTAATTTTACAGTAGTGCGGCATACAGCGGTCTAACTCGGCCAGCTCGGCATCCAGCGCACCGGGCTTGCTGTGGTACATCATCAGCACTGAGGGCGAATTAAATGTCCAGCCGTTCGCTTTTTGGATACTGATAGCCGGGCGCGTCATTTTTTCGCTGGCGCTGCGGTGCAGTACGCTCATGGCCGCTATATCATTATAAAAAAGGAAGCTTGTGATCAGGTCGCACTCCCCTAACAGGTTGCTGCGCTCTTCCTCGGGCCATGCGGGGTGCTCGTCAACGGTTTCCAACAGAAGGTTTTTCAATTCCAGCATTTTGGGAATCTGATGCCAGTTGAACATACAGCGCATCAGCACCAGCAGGGCAACCGGGTGTTCCTTCAGCGTTGATTTTGGGCAGGCATCCAGATCGGCCAGGGTTATTTTGGGCCGCGTGATAGCCAGACGAATGCCGGTGTCTTTCTCAACCACACGCAGCAACGCATCATAATCGCCGCAGGCACGGTAGGCCGTCATGGCGTGCAGCAGGTGCCCATGCTGCTCATACCATTGGCCGTATCGGTCGTAATAGGCGGTCTGCTTCTCCGCCGGCAGCTTATGGAACGCCCGCATGGCGCAATGCTTCATCACGTGATGGCAGCGATACCGGTCACTGTCCGGCAAGCGCTTTACAAAAGCATTGCGGGTGGTCAAATCTGCCAGCAGCTCGGCGGCATCCTCCCGCCCTGTGACAGCTTTGGCCATTTCGATGGTAAACTCATCGGCCAGACTCAGCACGGTTAAAAATTCCTGCTGCATGGGCGGCAGCGGGTCGATCATGGTAGCCGTAAACAGGTTGTATATATCAGAACCGCGCTCCGGCAGGGCACCGCGGTCCGCCAGGGTCCGCAAATTCAGATAGACGGCTGAGATCCAACCCTCCGTCGCGTAGAGAAGCTGCTGCAGCTGACTCTCTGTCAGGTCAGCACCGCAGCGGCGGGTGTAGACAGCAAGGTCATCCTTGTCCAGCCGCAGCTGCTTGGGGCCAAGGATACATACCCTGCTGCACAGCTTCGTGATTTCAGCTTGCGAAAGGAAGTGGTTTCTACTGGCTATAATGATATGTACATTCTTAGGGAGCCGGACAGCACATTTGCAAAGAAAATCTGCGCAGCGGGGACCTCGCAGCAGATGGTAATCATCCAGAAAAATATAGAATGGGCCTGTTCCGGCCAACGCGCGGTTCATGTCATCCATCAACAGCATGACGCCTTGAAGATCCGACGGCAATTCATATTGGCGCAGGAAATCAAGGCCCGCATGTGCAAAGGCTGACTGTGCACTCCGCCAGAAGATTGCCAGACTGTCGGAGTAAATGCTGATGCGAACCACCCGTGTACCGGGTACTTTGCTGCGTTCCCCCAAAAACCAGTTGACGGCGGTGGTTTTACCGTACCCCATGGGAGCAACTACGCAGGTCATTGCGTATTGGTCGATCTGCTGCAGCTGTGCCTGCAAGCGATCCGACATATAGATGTCATTCAAATTGGTATTTCGATTTTGCATAATCGTGACCTTACAACCGATCGAGCCCATCACTTTTGAACTTACTGTAATTATTATAGTACAAAATCGCCTCAAAAACAAGAAAAAACCGATGTTTTGTGGCAACATTGAACTTCAGGAACAGGTAAGGTATAATAAGCACAGGAAAAAACCAGTATGAAAGCGCAAACCGTTCCAGTTAAAAGGGAAGTGATCGACTATGGACTATATCCGCATCACGAAAGAAAACATCGACAAGGAGCACATCTGCTGTGCCATGTCCGGTAAGCAGTGCCTGGCAAAAAAGGAATGGCTCAAACAGCGCTTTGACGAAGGGCTGGTTTTCTGCCGCAGCGTGGAGCGCGGCAAATGCTTTATTGAATACATCCCGGCGGAAAACGCCTGGCTGCCCATGGAGGCGGAGGGCTGTCTGCACATCAACTGCCTCTGGGTCTCCGGGGCGCTGAAAGGCCACGGCTACGCGAAAGAACTGCTGGCCCGATGCGTCAACGATGCCCGGGCGCAGGGGCGTAAGGGCGTGTGTATTCTGTCTGCCGAGGGGCGCAAGCGCGAATTTCTGGCCGACGCCAGGTTTCTGGCACATGAGGGCTTTTCCACGGCGGATGTGTCCGACTGCGGCATTACGCTGATGTACCTGCCGCTTTCCCCTGACGCTGCGCCGCCCAAGTTCAAGCCCTGTGCCAAGCACCCACAGGCCGCAGAACCCGGCTTTGTGCTCTACTATACCGACCAATGCCCTTTTACCTATTATTGGGTGCCGCGCGTGGCAGAGACTGCCCGGGCACACGGCATTCCGCTGACCGTACACCACATCACCGACCGCGGGACTGCGCAGAACACGCCCGCCCCGGTCACGACCTATGCCCTGTTCCGGGACGGGAAGTTTTTGACACAGGGTATCCAGTCCGATAAGAAGTTTCTGGCACTGGCAGGCAAGGCTGATTCCTGACCGCGCTGGTGAGCGCATTCGGACGAGCATATACAACAGCCCCTCTTTACTTGTTCCGTTACACATTCGACCAACTGTAAAGTATAGAAGCATTTTCATAAACCTTGTCGTTATGAGCTTGTTCTATGGTTTACAGTTATAGTTTACAGTGCAAATAAATCGACAGCAGCGACAGCGCGTATTGGGCTGTACAGGAGAACATCAACGCCAGCTTTACGAGCATGGGTGTGGCCTGTTGGTTTTGCTCCACCGCCGAG
>OLNN01001109.1_pt1 | contig 23796 bp, 29 predicted proteins | sample 1672141 | NCBI WGS metagenome assembly OLNN01 (sample SAMEA3136652, study PRJEB25190) | human gut metagenome | biome: human gut; feature: human-associated habitat; material: faeces | place: Austria | collected 2013
GCCAAAGCCGCTTAGGCTGGGCTAATTTTTAACGAACTATTGTAGAAATAAAAAGAAGCTGTTTCATCTGTTGTGAAACAGCTTCTTTAAGTTATATTATCCGTTTAAGATTGGATAATGCTCTCTTGTTTAGATGAGGAATCCCAGCAATACACCTGCTGCTACGGCAGAACCGATAACACCAGCTACATTCGGACCCATAGCGTGCATCAGCAAGTAGTTGGTTGGGTCATATTCCAATCCTACATTTTGCGAGATACGGGCTGACATAGGTACGGCTGATACACCGGCATTTCCAATAAGTGGATTGATTTTGTTGTCCTTTCTCAAGAAGAGGTTGAAGAACTTCACAAACAAAACACCTGATGCACTGGCGATGACGAATGCACAGAAACCAAGGAAGAAGATTCCGATTGTACTCCAAGTTAAGAACTCTGATGCTTGAGTAGATGCACCTACCGTTACACCCAGCAAGATAGTGATAGTATCTGTCAAAGGACCACTAGCGGTTTCTGCCAAACGACGTGTTACACCACTTTCTTTCAACAGGTTTCCGAAGAACAACATACCTAACAGAGGAAGACCTGAAGGTACGAGGAAACAAGTAAGTAACAAACCTATGATGGGGAACATAATCTTCTCTGTATGTGATACAACTCGTGCCGGTTTCATGCGGATAAGTTTTTCTTTCTTAGTAGTCAGAGCACGCATGATAGGCGGTTGAATGATAGGCACAAGAGCCATGTACGAGTATGCTGATACAGCGATAGCACCCATCAAATTAGGAGCTAACTTTGATGAAAGGAAGATGGCAGTTGGACCATCGGCACCACCAATGATGGCAATACCTGCAGCTTGGTTAGGCTCGAAACCAATAGCCAAAGCAATCATGTATGCACCGAAGATTCCAAATTGCGCGGCAGCACCAACCAGCATCAGTTTCGGATTGGAAATCAGTGCAGAGAAGTCTGTCATAGCACCAATGCCAAGGAATACCAATGGAGGATACCAACCGGTTTTTACTCCCTGATACAAAATATTGAGCACAGAACCTTCTTCGTAGATTCCTACTTCAAGACCTGCGTCAATCTTGAAAGGTATATTGCCGATAAGAATACCGAATCCGATTGGAATCAGCAGCATCGGCTCAAAATTCTTCTTGATAGCAAGAAACAAGAAGAACAAACCTACCAAAATCATGATGAGGTGGCCGGAAGTTGCGTTAGCAAATCCGGTGTACTCCCAGAAGTCGGCCAGGTTATTGCCAATAAATGATAAAAAGCTTACTTCTTCCATAAACTTATTCGATTATAATTAAATCTGTACCTTCAAGTACGGAGTCTCCCTTATTAACTTTGATGGCTGTAACTTTACCGTCGCGGTCAGCGTTGATGTTGTTTTCCATCTTCATGGCTTCAAGAATGACAATAACTTGACCTTTCTTTACCATGTCACCTTCTTTCACTTTAATATCCAGAATTACACCAGGCAGCGGAGATTTTACGCCGCTGTTTTTTGCCGGAGCACTCGGACGTGTAACTACAGGGGCACCGGTTGCTGTTTTGGGAGCAGCAGCGGGGCGTACAACAGGCTTAGCAGGTGTTTTGATGGGCTTATCCAACTCTACGTTGTAAGGAGTACCGTTGACTTCTACACGTGCAATGTTGTCTTCCACATCATTTACTGTGACAGTGTAGAGGTTACCGTTGATTTTATATTTATATTGTTTCATCTTTGATTTAATTTTATAGTAATTATTGGCTTACTTGTGGGGAGTCTGGCGTAAGGTATAAATCTTAGAACTCCATGGAGAATAGTTGCGTTTTACCTTATTGATGGTCAGGATTGTGTCTTCAATATCGTGAACATTGTCCTGATATTCATGCAATGCCATGGCAATAGCTGCAAATACTTCTCCAGATTCAGTACCGATAGCTTTCTCTTTGGCTTCTTTCTTATCTTCAATGCCGTGAGCACGCATTGCATTGCGTTTTGCAATTTTCAGACCAATGCCACCTACAATCTTGAAGGCAATGTACAATAGAATCAAACCACAGAATACAACTAACATGGCCATAATTGCCATGCCGATTCCAAATGGGTCTTTGGTTTTGAAACCATCAATCTTTTCATTGGAATCGAGCGTTTTGTTATTAGTACTTGGAGTTACATAACGGTTGTCTATACCCATAACAGCCCAACCGCTTTCTTTCACACCGTCAATAACCAGACCATACGAACAATCTACAGGCAGATTGGCTGGTACGGTAATAGAGTCAATCAGTGTAGTTCCGTTTGCATCGTAGAGTGCAATCCAGTTCGGTCCTATACTGTCAAGTTCAAAACTTAAGTGGAAGTTTCCACGTTTCGGTTCATTATCGGCCCAGAAGAGCAAGTGCTGACGGGGAGGAATCTTAGTCAAAACGTCTCCCTTGGGTATCGGATACATCATGGCACTGCGTTCAGGTGCTGACAAGTTTTTATCCAGAACTCTCTTATCGTTGGTCAGATAGCAGTTGCGGATATCAACGGTTGCAAATGAAGTATTAAAGATTTCTATCCAAGCTTCGTGTTTACCATAGTCGTCTTGGAAGTTTTCTTTATTATTCACTAACACTTCGTTGATGCGGAGGCTGCTGGCGCTTTGTCCGAAGCTGTTGCCACACACTGCCATAAACGCTGCGATAAGTATTCCTATTTTCTTTTTATTCATACATTTTTATTTTTTGAGTTATCCAGTTCTTGGGCATGGGAGTTTTAACTCCTGATGCCCAATATCTAATTCTCAATGATTAAAGTGGAATATTACCGTGCTTCTTGGCAGGGTTCGTAAGCTTCTTGGTTTGCAGTTGCTGCAGGGCGCGAATTACGCGGAAGCGAGTGTTGCGTGGTTCAATGACGTCGTCAATGTAACCATACTTGGCTGCATTGTACGGATTGGCAAACAGCTTGGTATATTCGGCTTCTTTTTCTGCAAGGAACTGAGCCGGATTTTCATGCTCTTTTGCTTCTTTGGCATAGAGTACGGCAACGGCACCTGCACCACCCATTACGGCGATTTCTGCTGTAGGCCATGCGTAGTTGATATCGCCACGCAGCTGTTTACAGCTCATCACGATGTGAGAACCACCATAAGATTTACGCAGAGTAACAGTTACCTTAGGTACAGTAGCCTCACCATAAGCATACAGCAACTTAGCTCCATGCAGGATGACAGCATTGTATTCCTGACCTGTGCCCGGCAAGAATCCCGGTACATCAACCAATGTAACCAAAGGAATATTAAAGGCGTCACAGAAACGTACGAAACGGGCACCCTTACGAGAAGCGTTGCAGTCGAGCACACCTGCCAAATATTTGGGCTGGTTGGCAACGATACCTACAGACTGACCATTCATACGGGCAAAACCGATGATAAGGTTCTTGGCATAGTCTTTCTGAACTTCCAAGAATTCTCCGTTATCAATGATAGCACCGATTACTTCGTACATATCGTAAGGCTTATTCGGATTGTCGGGGATGATTTCGTTCAGAGAATCTTCCAGACGGTCAATCGGGTCTGTGCAATTTACGATAGGTGCCTCTTCCAGGTTGTTCTGGGGAATGTAACTTAAAAGTTTACGGATGATAGCCAGACCTTCTTCGCCAGTTGCGGCTGTAAAGTGGGTAACACCAGATTTAGATGCATGTACACTAGCACCACCTAAGTCTTCCTGAGTAACATCTTCACCTGTAACGGTCTTTACTACGGCAGGACCAGTAAGGAACATGTAAGAAGTACCTTCGGTCATCAAGGTAAAGTCGGTCAAAGCGGGTGAATAAACGGCACCACCGGCGCAAGGTCCAAAGATACCAGAGATCTGCGGAATAACACCCGAAGCCATGATGTTGCGTTGGAAAATTTCAGCATAACCTGCCAGGGCGTTGATACCTTCCTGAATACGTGCACCACCCGAGTCATTGATACCAATAACAGGAGCACCCATCTTCATGGCCATATCCATTACCTTACAGATCTTCTGTGCCATTGTTTCAGACAAAGAACCACCAAATACAGTGAAGTCTTGAGCAAATACATATACCAAACGTCCTTCGATAGTACCGCAACCGGTTACGACACCGTCACCCAGATAGTGTTTCTTGTCTTGGCCGAAGTTGGTACATCTGTGTTTTACAAACATATCCATTTCCTCAAAGCTGCCTTCATCGAGCAGTTGGGCTATACGTTCGCGGGCGGTATATTTACCTTTGGCGTGTTGCTTTTCAATGGCTTTCTCGCCACCACCTAAACGAGCTTGAGCACGAAGTTCAATAAGCTCTTTAATCTTTTCAAGCTGATTACTCATCTTTCTTTTTCTGGTTTATGATACATGGAATTATTCGGGTTTCTCGCAAAGTTCGGTCAGGACACCCAGAGTTGATTTCGGGTGCAGGAATGCGATGTTCAATCCTTCGGCACCTTTGCGGGGAGCTTTGTCGATAAGACGAATGCCGGCAGCTTCAGCCGATGCCAATGCGTTGGCTACACCGTCTTCGATGGCAAATGCCAAGTGGTGCATACCGCCGTTTCCATTGTTTTTCTCAATAAATTTAGCAATGGTGCTTTCTGGACTTGTGGGTTCCAGCAATTCTATCTTTACATCACCTACTTTCAGGAAAGCAGTTCTAACTTTTTGGTCTTCAACTGTTTCAATGTTGTAGCACTTCAGACCTAATACGTTCTCATAATACGGAAGGGCTTCTTCGATGCTTTTTACAGCGATGCCCAGATGTTCGATGTGTGAAATCTTCATAACAAAAATATTTTAATGTTAGTGTATAGAATACTCTATGGGTATAAAGCAGTACAAAGTAAGGTAATTCTCGTTTAATAAAGAAATTTTTCGCCAATTATTTCTGTACTCTTTCAGAATTTGATTTGTAGATGTAGGTTGATTTGGCGAGAGGTCAAATAGTTGGGTATGGCATACTGATTGCTTTGTGCGTCAGTAATCCAATAATAGGAGTTGACGTTGTGAATATCAAGCAGATTGAATACATCGAGGCTAAGCCAGATGCTGCGCACGAAGCGACGGCGAGCGCTCGTGTCTGCTTCGTCGAGCAGGCAGCGGGACATACCGATGTCTACACGTCGGTAGGGGGGCGTACGGAATACGGCTTTTTCGCGTCCCTGATGCGGAGGGCTGAAGGGCAGACCGCTGGCAAGCGTTCCGGTAAGGCTTAATTTCCATTTGCGGCTGCCTGGAAAGTAGTCGGTAAAGTAGAGTGAGAGGCGATAGCGCTGGTCAGTGGGGCGTGGAAGCCATGTGCCGTAGGTGGCTTTTGTTTGTCCTTCTGTTGTATTATCAGGTTGCAATATCTTTTCTTCTGTCTTCATCAGTGAAAAGCTTATCCACGAATCTGTGCCTGGCACAAACTCACCGAAGAGCTTCATGTCCAGGCCGGTCGCATAGCCTTTGGCCAAATTACGGCCATAATAGTCGATGCGGACATTATCTATATTATAAGGTATGAGGTTGTCCAAGTCTTTGTAGTAGACTTCGGCTGAGAAGCGGAAAGGACGGTTCAGGGCGCGGAAATGATAGTCACCTCCTATGACGTAGTGCATGGAACGTTGTGAACGGATGTCGCTGTTGAGCGTCACGGTGCTGATGCCGTCCTGTTCGGAGGTGCAGCGGAATTCCTTGTAGAAAGGAGCCTGGTAGTAGATGCCCCATGCGGCACGAAAGGTGAGGCGGTCGTTGAATGCCGGTATCAGCCCCACTGAGAGGCGGGGGCTAAGGATAAACTCTCGGTTCCAATCCCAGTAGCTTCCTCGCACGCCTGCTGTCAGTGTCAGCAGGCCGATGGAGGTATTGTGCTTGTAGGTGTCTTGCACGAAGAAACTGTATCGGTGGCTGTCTGTGCGGTTTGCTGAACTGAGCGTGTATGACAGCACGGGTCCGTCGGGGCCTGCGGGAATGGAGTATCCGGCCGAGTCTCTCAATTCCCACTCGCGCATCTTGTCCTTGATGCGTTCATGTTTCAGCTCTGCTCCCCATTGCAGTTCGTGGCGGTTCAATCGGTGGCGGCCCTCCAACGAGTAGCTCTGTACGTCAGCGGTCAGATAGTTTCGGGCGTGCTCCATGTAGGTTCCTATACCGGCTGTTTCTGCCTGATCGGTGCTGCTTTCGTTGTCGAGCGAGCTAAGCCAGTATTGTCCTGTGATGTCATAAGTTTCCCTTTCCTGCGTGCGGAAGGCCGAAGCACGCAGGCTGAGGCTGCTGTGTGGACGCAGGTGCCAAGTGGCATATCCGGCACCAAAAAAGGTGCGGAAGAGGTCTTTCTCTTGTCCTTCAAAATAAACCTTGAACTGGCGGATGTCGTTCAGCGTGCCGAAGCTGGTGTAGCGGTCCTCTGGTCGGAATTGATAACGGTTTTCGGCGATGTTGCCGATGAAGCCAATCTCCAGTTTGGGGTTCGGGCGATAGCTGAAGTAGGTCTGGTAGTCCAGAAAGCGCGGGTCGTACTCGCCTTTGGTGTCCAGTGTGCCCAGCAGGTAGCGGTTGGTCTTGTAGCGCAGGCCGTGCGTCCAGGTGAATTTTCGTCCGGCAATACCCATGTAGCCTGAAGCACCCAGCAGACTGACGGTGGCGCTGCCTTCCAGACGCTGTGGCCGTTTGTAGGTGATGTCGAGCACGGAAGACATCTTGTCGCCATATCTGGCCTCGAACCCGCCGGTGGAGAAGGCAATGTTTTCCACCATGTCGGGATTGACAAAGCTCAGTCCTTCCTGTTGTCCGGAGCGGATGAGCAGGGGACGGTAGATTTCCATGCCATTCACGTAGACCATGTTCTCGTCGAAGCTGCCTCCGCGTACGTTGTACTGCGAACTCAGTTCGTTGTTGTTGCTTACGCCGGCCTGTGTGGCCAGCAATGCCTCAATGTTACCTCCCGAAGGGTCGGGAGCCAGGCTGCGGTCGGTCATATCCAGTTGTTGCACCGTTCCGGTCTGTCGTCTTTGCCCGCTCACGCTTACTTCGCCCAGCTCGTAGTCCGTAACGGTAAGCGTCATGTTGAGTCGCAGGTTGCCTTTGGGCTTCAGTAACAATCGTTTGCGTGTCTGATAGCCCAGCATGGAAAAGACGACAGTTACGCTGTCGCGCGAGGTGAGCTTCAGTGAGTATCGCCCTTTCAGGTTGGTGACGGTACCTATGGCAGTGCCTTCAATCCTCACCGTGGCTAGTTCTATGGGACTACCGTTCACGTCTGTCACCGTGCCGCCAATCTTTACCGCTTCTTGCGCGCATAGTTCCTGTGTGCACAAGAATAGTAAGCTTAGCAGGCCGAGTAGTTGCCATTGCCATAAGATTTTGGAGCGATATATCTGATAAGTTCTCTTTATCATCGTTAGTGTTGACCGTCGTTAGTGTTGACAATAAGTCTTTCTCGCCCAGACTGAGGGCATTTGGCATCCTCCTTCGTTGGCGGGAAAGCTTATTTACCTACATTTTAAACGCAGACTTGGTTGATTCATTGTCTTTACCGGCTGTTTTTTTCTCCAGACAATGCGATTTTCTCTTCTCCGATATACAGGAATGAGGACAGCAGTCCTCGGAGGATGCTTTTCGCAATCAGTTGTCTTTCAAGGGTATTATTTCTGCTTCTTAGCTGGTTTTCTGTTGCCTAATGTCTGCAATTAGGTTTACTAAAAGGCTTTTATTTAATTGTTAAAAGGCTTATAGAGATATAATATAAGCCTTATAGACATGCTTTATAAGCCTTATAATATTGCTATATAAGGCTTATAGTCTATATTAATCATAGGGATTTTGTAGCTATTGCTGCTTGATTGAGACAACAAAGGTTTAAGAAAAAGCACATGGAGGTGGAGTGTAGAATAGCTGGATATGCACTGATAGTTGATTGTTTGACAAAAACTTGTGTTTGCTTTATGGTTATATATATCCGAATTGCTTAACTTTGCAAACTGTTATCTTAATTTATTCATCGGGCTGCAGGAAGCAGTCTCAATAATGTATGTAAACCAATATGAATGAAAAACAAAATCAAACACCGACAAAACGGCTGGAGGTTGTAGATGCCTTGCGCGGTTTTGCGCTGCTGGCCATCGTGCTCTTGCACAATCTGGAACATTACAACATTTTTCATTATCCTGAGTGGCAACCCGAGTGGCTGAGTGCATTGGACACTCATGTCTGGGCAGCTACATTCTTTATGCTGGCAGGTAAAGCGTTTGCAACGTTCTCTCTGCTTTTTGGCTTTAGCTTTTTTATTCAGATGGACAACCAGGCCCAACTGGGCAATGACTTCCGGGCGCGTTTTGCCTGGCGGTTGCTGATGTTGCTGTTGTTTGCGCAGCTTCATGCTTTGTTCTACAATGGAGATATTCTGTTGCTTTATGCCGTGTGTGGCTTCTTGCTGATTCCGGTGGCCAAGTTGCCTAATAAGGTGGTATTGCTTATAGCGGTGGTGTTGCTGTTGCAGCCTTTTGATTGCTACCGGATGGTGCATGCGCTGTTAGACCCTTCTTATCAGACGTCGGTGGGCAATTTGTTCATGGAGTATAGCGACCGTTGTCAGCCTGTTACTCAGAATGGCGGTTGGCTGGAAGTGCTGGCGTCGAATATCACCGACGGGCAGTTGTATGGCAATGTCTGGCAGATAGAGAATGGGCGTCTGTTTCAGATTCCTGGCTTGTTCATGCTGGGCATGTTGCTGGGACGTATGCGGTTTTTTGTCAAGAGTGAGCGTTCTGTGCGCTTCTGGCGGCGTTCGCTGGTGGGTTTCTTGATATTGTTTGCCGTGATTTTAGCAGGAAAGGCTTGGCTGGCACCGGTGGTTTCATCGGCTTCGGGAAGTTTTCAGGTGGCATATGGGGTTGCTGTTGGCACTTATCAAAGCTTCTGCCTGATGGCGGTACTGGTGTCGGTGTTTGTGCTTTGCTGGTTTAGGGTTGAGCGCGGCTATCGTTTTCAGCGTGCGCTGATACCATACGGCAAAATGAGTCTTACCAACTATATTACCCAATCCATTATTGGTTGTACGGTTTATTATGGTTACGGCTTGGGGTTGTGGAATAAAACAGGAGCTACGCTTTGTCTGCTTATCGGCGTTGTCATATTCTTTGTTCAGCTGTCGTTTAGCCGTTATTGGCTGGCGCGTCATAAGCAAGGACCTTTGGAGTATCTGTGGAAACGCTTGACTTGGATAAAGCTGAGTAGCAAATAAGGCGGTTCTCTGCGTTGATAGAATGAGGTGTTTACCCCGTCTTTAGAGGCTTATGGCTTTGAAGACGGGGTAAATGTTTTGTGTATCTGTCTCGAATCCGAACCAGATGCCTGCATCTTCTTTCTGTTCGTCGTTGGGCAAGAAGCACAGGCGCAAGCGGTCGTTGTATTGGCCATAGATAATCTTTTGCCAACGTTGTGTTGGCAGGCTCTTTCCGGTTCTGACGCGTTCTGCCGGTGACTTTTTCAGCGACATGCCGGCTTCTATCCAGGCTTCCGCGGCTTGGCCGAGATATGCCGGTTGATAAAGCTTGCAATATTGATAAAGGGTGATGCCGCGTTTTTCCAGGCTCATAGGCTGGTCGATGAGGTTGGCTTCGGTGAGGTAATTCAGGAAATGACGGAGGAATCCGGGCTCTTGCAGTATCAATTTGCGGGTTACGGTTTGCCAGGCGGGGGTGTTGTAATAAGCATCCAGCAGGCGTGACAGGAGTCGGGCTGTTTGCAATTCGGTGCAGCTTATCTGTTCGGTTTCCAATACTTCGTAAGGGGGTAGTGGAGAATAACGTATGCCCAGCTCGGTGGCATGCAGTCGCATGTGGGTTCCTGGGAGCAGTTTTAGCGACTCCAGCTGTATTTCGGCAGCATTGAAGGAAGCCAATGTCTGTATGTCTTCAAATATTTCGTCCAGGTGATAGAGGGGCAGTCCGGCTATGAGGTCGGCGTGCGTGGTCAGGTTGGGCTGCGAGCAGAGGAATTTCAGACCTTCAAGTGCATCTTGTAGTTTGCCTTTGCGCAGGCAGGCATCAAGTACCGGCTGGCGCAGGCTTTGTATGCCGGCTTCCAGGTGTAGCAGACCGGCAGGCATCCTCTTTAATTCTTCTTTCAGGCTGTCAGAAAGTAGAGCCGGGTGGATTTCAAGATGGAAATGCATATCATCGGCAAATTCCTTGAAGAGGTTTAATATCTGGATGGCTCTTGCGGGCTGGTAATTGAAGGTGCGGTCTAGTATGCGTACATTCTTTATGCCCTTATCATGTACTAACTGTAGTCGGCGACGAATTTCTGTTATGGGGATGGTTCTGACGGGCTTTTCTCCTCCGCTTACACAGAAGGCGCAGGTGTTGAAGCAGCCGCGGGTAGTTTCTATCTGTACGAATGGTTTGCTCCAGTTGAAAAAACAGCTCTCTTCAGGAGCGGTGAGCTGGTCGAAGTCTGCTACGCGGGCCTGGCCGTTGTCGTGATAGGAAGGGAAGGATTCGTTCTGCTTTTCATTATGTTCCAGATAGCAAAGTCCGGGTATTTTGTGCCATTCATCAGGTTGATTGTAGCAGGCTAGCCATCGAGGAAAAGCCCTTTCGCCTTCTCCGCGAAAGACGCAGTCAACATGAGGGTGCTTGCGCAGGAATTCTTCATTGTCTCCTAGAAACTCTGGTCCGCCTAAAATCAGTGTGCTCTGTGGCAATAGTGCTTTGAGTCGGCTGGTAATGTGCATCAGGACTTCGATGTTAAACAGCCAGGCTGTGGCGGCAATGATGTCGGGGCGGTGTGCATAGGCTTTCTCTACCATCATGCCTGTGTTTTCGTTGATAGTACCTGATATTATTTCCCATTCAATGGAAGTGTCTTGCAATAGTTGCGCATGCAGTGCAGGGAGTGCTAAAGAAGCATGCGCGTATGAACAGTTGAGGTCAATCCAGAGTATCTTCATATAGATATTTAATTAAAAACAAACTAAGGTTTAGGCCAAAAAGAATGTGGTTTGTTATCTGAATGGAAATAAAAAAGAGGAGAAATCCTTAATGGAATATCTCCTCTTTTTTTGGGGGGGGGTGGCAGATGGGACTCGAACCCACGACATTCAGAACCACAATCTAAGAGGAGTGTATTTTTAATTAGTTATAAATTAGTTTGTTATGTTGTTTGTATGATGTATTTGCTAAAACGGTGCTAAAACAAATTCAAATATTGCTATCAATCAATCGGAAAACAAGCTGAATGATGTACTCTTCTCGAACGCTCCTTTTTGAAATTCGTATGGAGTATCGCCAGTTCCACTAATTGCTAGTTCTTCTTTTCCATCATGCTCCATCATGTTTATTTCGAGGGTGTATGTTTTACCGTTCCTATCAGTTATTTCTAAAATATCACCGTCTATAGAATAATCCGCATGATGAACACCTGCTGATTCATCATATAAATCTGTATATGTTATTTCGCCTTGTTTGAATCCGATGAAATATCCCGGATTATAGCAACTTTCCCATGTGCCTGTACCGCTTTCTAATTCCGATTGAGTAACCTCTCTTACTTTGAAATCATTTTCATTATCATTATCCGAACAAGATACAAACATTATCGGCAGCATCATTGTCATCATTAAAATCAGTTTTCTCATAATTATTTAATTAAATTATTACCTATTTTCCCTTCTCTACCAAAAGAGTTCTTATATAAATTCCAAAGGTATTTATTGAATTTCATAGCGATTAATGTGTTATTTTATCGACAAGCAAAGCATCACCCTATAGATTCCGTATACATCATTCAGGCATACTTCAAACGGCGCATATATGGGGTCAGGATTGATGGAAAGACACTTTATATACCCTTCTTTCTCCGATGGGGTTATGCGCTTGATTACAGTTCCGTTACACGTGTCCAGTACATAGACTCTTCCCCATTCTATAAATGCTTTTTCATTTATTTTCTTGACGTGGACTTGAGAACCGTTGGGGTATTCCGGTGCCATGCTGTCCCCAGAGATAGGAATGGCGAAATCCGCCTCCTTGATAGGTGAGACCACTCTTTCGCACTCGCTTTCACGAACTGATACTATAAAATCATTCAATCGCCCGCCTTGCGCTGAAACAGGCAATAGGGGGATTGCTTTCCCTTCAATATCAGAGTATTTTGAATTACTTTTCTCTTGTTTTGGATTTATCAGCATTTCGCCTTGTTCTTCAATAAGCCATTCAGTATTGAAAATACCACCAAAAGCGTTATTAAAACGGCCTATAAAGTTGGGTGTAAGATATTTCATGTTTCCGTTAAAAGCACGAGATATATTTTCTTTTTTTACACCCATGATATCAGCGACATCTTGTTGAGTGTGTGCCATGCCATTATTACGTAAATACTCATACGCCTTTTTTATTCGCTCTTTTGCTTCCATATCAACTATTGTTAGTATATTTGTGCCGTAACAAGTAGGAGCTGTTACTTCAACATTGGTTAAACATTTCCTTTACGGAAGTTTAATATATCAGAATCCCGTAGTAGCTCCTACCTATTACGGGACTTCTTTTTGTCCCTGCGTTGCGGTTATTCGTTTGAGAATATCGCCGGGCAACGCAGCCAAACCTACTCGGAGAGAACGAATAGTAGGACGCAGACTAAATCCCGATGTGTGCGTAGCTTGCAAGCGAAGCGAAACATGGGAGAAGCCGCCTAACCTTGTTATGGGCAATCTGTCGAGTAAGTTTAACATGGTTTTCTCAATAATAACCACATAAATTCAAGGAACTCAATATGGACGAATTAATCAATTGCTTATCAGCCGTATCGTTTAGAATTTTGGCACTGCTTGTCGGAATAGTTTTATTCTTTCGCACAATGCTTTATATTGTAAATAGATATTGTTCGGATGGCGACAGGAACCCAAACAACCCTAATCGACCTTTGGAGAATTATTCCAAGAAGGAATTAATTTCCTTAATTCGCAAGGAACGGCAAGAATCTGAAAAAATGCGTCAATTCTTGTCGGAGCTTTATGTACACGACCTTACCAGCAAGTCCAAGGCATTCAAGCTGATGGTTATAAAATCAATTCTTGGGCTTCCAATTTAGCCCGTCATTGGGATAATCGGTCTCTTCAGATATGGATATAAACCTGATTAGTTTCCCCATTCCCTCCTTGTAAATCGGTACAGACGATAGAATACTTATGTACTTGTCTTTCTCTCCTTTCAAGATTGGGTAACCATTTTTATTCTCCCTCATTATTGTATCAAGATAATGATATGGTTGTTCAAACATGTCGTTATCCTCACTTAAAATCCCTTCTTGTAATGCAATCATAAACTCATCTATCGCGATAGTAACGAAATGTCCTCTATAGCTTTCAATACCTTCGTGAGTGTGAATATAAGACTTTGTTGCATGTATGCTCTTACTAGATTCAATTTGTGCAATGTCTCTTGATACTTTTTCAATTTCTCCTATTTTTCGGTTGACATCTATTGAATTATAGATTTGGAAACCAACAAGTACTGTTACAAGTAACGAAAGCACGCCTACCAATACCCCTTGATAGTCAAAAGATAATTCAGGAGACCTCCATACTGCTACACATATTGATATCACGCTAAGTAACAACGATGCAACACTAATCCATATCGAATATTCTCTCTTCATATAATAATGTATTAAGTTCTTCAATCGTTAAACAATGTTTATATACTAAACAATGTTGATATTATATTTTTAATATCAACTAAAGTTGGTATCTTTGCATCAGAAACGTAACACTGAAACGAAACAAAGATAGTAAATAACAACTAACCACACACGATTATGAGTACAAAAATCAAAAACCAATTAAAAGAAGTCATGCTAATGGCGTGGACTTTTGTAAAGAGAAACGGTTTCTCTATGAGTGAAGCTTTAAAATGTGCTTGGGCGAATATGAAGCTGAAAGTAGCCATGAAGCAGAAAATCGTTAAGTTCTACTTTAAAAAGGTAGATGGTAGCGTAAGAGAAGCTTATGGCACGCTGAAAGAGAATCTGATACCTGCTACTAGCGGCGACAATAGAAAGAAGAATGATACAGTAGCAATATACTTTGATACCGAAAAACAATCTTGGCGATCATTTAAAAAAGCCAACTTATTGAACATAGCATAATGGATATAAAAAGAATAGTTCTCGAATCAAACAATGAAGAAGAGACAGATTACTTCGTCTCTTCTGATGGTAGAATATTCAAAGAAATTACACCATCAAAAAATGGAAATGGCTATGCCATGGTAACGATATATAAGAATGGAATTGGCTATACAAAGAGTGTCCACCGGATTGTGGCAAAAGCATTTCTTCAAAAGGTAAAAGGAAAAGAGTATATCAATCATATCAATGGCGATAAAATGGATAATAGATTAGAAAATCTTGAATGGTGTACACCACACGAAAATACAGAACATTATCACAAGACGCTGAGAAATGGCAAACCAATGTACAATCAAAAAGCATGTTTGCAGATTATAGATGGTGAAGTTATAGCAGAATATAAGAGCTTGAATGAAGCCTCACGAAGAACAGGTGTAAGTGTTTCAAACATCTATTGCTGCTGTATCGGAAAAACGACAACGGCTGGTGGCTATCAATGGAAATATAAAATTTGACAACCTTTTAAATATCGCATGACTATGACACGCTACGAAATAGAACGAGAACTCGATAGCCTCTATAAGGACTTAGAGATAGCCCACAATTCGGATGAACAGACCGTTTGTCGGGTATTCAACGCTGACTCAAAGCGTGAAGCCATTCAGGTCATAACTGACGAAATAGACAATTATGAATCTGCCCTTGAAGAATATAACCTGCCTGACGATGATGGCATGGACTATGACGCCCTGTGTCGGGTGCAAGGGCTTGCCCGATATGCTTAATCTTTTCAACCCCTGCTGACGGCCAATGACCGGCAACCGATAGCGAGAATCGGGTAGGGGCTACAAACTTGATTAGTTCTTTGACGTATTGAAATCTTTTAGGCTTACCGTTAAGCCTGACGCAAAATGAAGTACCGACAGAGTAGCGATAACGGCACGGTGAAAAGTATGCGAGCAAGGGACTGACAAGAAGCAAACGCAGCGCATTAATCACCGCGAAAACAAAAACGACTTATACGATTGCAGGTGGCCGTAGGTCGGCTACAAAGACAATCTTAACTGATTAGACACCAGCAAGAACTATATATAATCCCGTAGGCCATTCGGCCTCGTAACCCATCAAAGCGAAAGCCATAGACATCGGAACTGGGGCGGGAACCAACCCAGAAAGCCGCAGCAAAGGTCGGTGCTACATGCCTTGCCAAAAGCCGTGGGGGACGCGAAGTGCGCACCGCTATCCTCTTACCCTCGCAAGGGCGGTTTTCTTAATCAGAATCCAAGATGAAAACAACCGTTTTATCCACACTGCTTGCCCTATCATTTGCGGTAAGTGCCCTGACCTGTGCCACGTTGGGCATCGTCTTCTGGACGTCGTTCATCACGTTTGCGGGCACTTGCATCTACATTGACCGCCACAAGAAAGAGCTTGAAGCCGAAATGAGAAGCAAAGGAAAGTAATAAAACATAGAGTCAGAAACCTTTAAATACAATTAGTTATGAATAGAGAAGATTTAGCCAACAAGACCCAGGAAGAACTGATAGACATCTGTCTGGAACAGTCGAAGAAAATCGAAACCCAAGAAAACAGTATCAATTCATGGATTAAAACATGTCAGGACGAGCGGCGAAAACTGAAAAGCAGCTTGCTCGCACTGAAAGAAACAACAGAAATTGCATTGCAGCAAACTTCATTCGTGTGAAATCATGCGGCGTTCGGTCTGTGAAGATGGTACGCCGCTACCATAGTCGGGTAATTAGCTCAGTCAGGTAGAGCGGCGCAACCCCTGTCTCTCTTTATCACATAAATGTTTGCCATAATAGTGTTTGTTTTCAACAAGTATGTTTCTTCCCCGGCAGGGGCAGCGCAGGTCGCGGCGTTCAAGTCCCGCATTACCCACAATTAGATTTTTAAAATTGCATAAGATATGGTTAAAGAAATTATTATCGACGAGAATTACAGCCATGTAGGACTGTTCGCTCAGATGAAGAAGGGCGATGTATTCAAAGTTCCTTTTGAAAAGAAGCGTTACAACGCCTTGCGTGTTGAGAAAACGCGTCAGAATCAGAAGGCAAGATTGACCGGTGAGTTGAAAAACGGAATGGATGTTAAGTTCCGTGTGTCGGCCACAGAATACCCAGGTTATATAACCATTTTTCGAGTAAAGTAGGAGCTATCATGGACATTCAGGAACTTAATTCCATGATAGCTGATTTTGTCCAGGTAGGCTATATGGAAGCCGTAAAAGCTTATGAGCCGCCGCAAGATTTTATCCGTTTGTCCGAAGTCAAACGGTGGCTCAGGATGATGAAGATAGATATTAAGCGGTTTAATATGCTTGTAGCAAACGAGATTATTAAGCCTGTAAGAAAAGGAACCGGAAGAAATTCGCCGCTCTACTACTCAAAAGCCGAAATAAAGAAAGCCTTGTCAATGGCCAATGTAGGCAGAATTATAGCGAAAGACATTGTAAAACAAACCAATTAAAAACAAAGATTATGAGTCTGATTAAGAAATCCAATGAATTAGTAATTCCTTCCACCGTAAAGATGATGATTTACGGTCAGGCAGGTATGGGTAAGACAACCGTAGCTTTGAGCGCACCACAACCCTTGTTGCTTGACTTTGACAATGGCGTGAAGCGTGTAAATATGGCTCACTTGGACGGCATAGACATCGTGCAGGTAAGTTCGTGGCAAGACGTACAACAGGTGTTGCAGGAAGACCTTTCGGCCTACCAAACCATCGTTGTAGACACCATCGGCAAGATGATGGACTTCATCATTTCTTATAAATGCGGCACACGCCAGCCGCAAATCCGCGACTGGGGCGGCATCAACGCCGAGTTCTCGTGGATGACACGGACGCTTTCATCGCTGAACAAGAACGTAGTGTTCGTAGCCCACCGCGACACCCGCAAGGAAGGTGACGACACCGTGTTCATCCCAGCCCTGCGCGAGAAGTCGTACAACTCTATCGTTACCGAGCTCGACCTGCTGGGTTACTTGGAGATGCGCAACGAAAACGGCGTACAGAAACGTACCATCACCTTCGACCCTACATCGCGCAACGATGGCAAGAACACTTGCAACCTGCCGGGACTGATGCAGGTGCCAACCATCCTTGACCGCAACGGCAACCCGACGGCAAAGAATGACTTCGTGACCTCAAAGGTGATTGTGCCCTACCTGAACATGCTTCAGGTGAAGAAGGAAGAAGCTGCCAAGTACGACCATGTGATAGCCGAAATCAAAGAGAACATCGAGTTCATCACCGACGCACAGTCGGCCAATGAGTTTGCTTCGCGCATCAACGAGTTCGAGCACGTTGGCAGTTCTTTAAGCATGGCCAGAAACCTGTTCGCAGCCAAGGTAAAAGCCCTTGGGCTGGTATTCAACAAAGAGACCAAGACCTATGCAGACAAGGCAGCCTAAGTTCAAGTTTTATGCAACGCTTCTCGATGCCTTCACCGGGTATCTGAGAAGCGATGCCATTTGGGAAAGGTATTGGGCATTCAGCGAGAATCCCCCGCATACCCCCGAAGAGTTCAGGCAGCAGCAGTTTCAGAGCCTGATTGACACGATTAACCGCGTACCCTTCGACAGCGAGGCAGCCGACAAGGGCACAGCATTCAACGAGGTGATAGACTGCATGATTGAGAACCGCAAATCGGAAAAGGTGCAAGTGGAAAGATTGCTATCTGACGAGATTGAGGGCAGGCAGTCGATAGTAGGACTGCGAGCCACTTACAACAACCGACAGTTTGACTTCCCCCTTTCCCTTTGCCGTGAGTTTGCCAATTACTACAAAGGCGCGCTGACCCAGCAACGGGTGGAAGCCATCTTGCCTACTTGCTTCGGAAATGTTCTTTTGTACGGCTATATAGACGAGCTGATGCCCATGTCGATTCACGACATCAAGACCACTGGCAGTTACTACGTTGGCAAGTTCAAAGACCACTGGCAGCACATGGTTTATCCATACTGTCTGATGCAGGGCGGCAGCGATGTCAGGTTGTTCGAGTATAACATCACGGATTTCCGGGCGACCTACACCGAGAGCTACACTTTCGTGCCAGCACGGGATATACCTATCCTTATAAATCATTGCGAGGACTTTATCCGGTTCCTGAACGATAACCGGAAGTTGATAACCGATAAGAAGATTTTTGCAGAAGATGAGTAACCAAGTAACCGGCCGGCTGGTCTATATTGGCCAGCCCCAAGAAATCCCATCCAAAAGCGGTGGCAACCCGTTTGTGAAACGTGAGTTCCTGCTTGATGCCACAACCCATGACCCCTATACAGGCGAACGAAGCCAGTACGAGAACATCCTGCCACTGGAAGTTTCAGGCGATAAATGCACCGAACTCGACCAGTTTCGTATTGGCGATGTGATAACGGTTTCGTTCGCTCTGCAGGGCAGGGAGTGGACAAATCAGGACGGACAGGTGAAGCGAATGGTGTCCATCCGTTGCTACAAGCTCGAAGCCCGTCGGCCCGCATACCAGCCGGTGCAAGCTACAGTTCAGCAGCCAGCTTACCAGCCAGCGCCTGAACCGCAGCCATTTCCACCGGCGGTAGATGCAGCCGGTAACCCCAAGGACGACTTACCCTTTTAAACCATGAGCATTTTCAATCTTCAGAACGAATACGAGATACCAAAGTTCAAAGCATACGTCAACAAGCTCTTCCAGGAGCGCGCTGTTGTGGAGGTAAAAAAGAAACATCCCAACCGAACGCTTGCCCAGAACAGCTACCTGCACCTGCTACTCGGTTTCTTTGGTAGCCAGTACGGGTGCAGCCTCGAAGAAGCAAAAATAGACTTCTACAAACGGACCTGTAATCGAGACCTTTTCGAGCGTAAAACCATTAACAAAAAAGGAAAGGAAGTAACCTACCTGCGAAGTTCAGCCGAATTGACGACAGGCGAAATGACTTTGAGTATTGACCGTTTCCGTAACTGGAGTGCATCCGTGGCAGGTATCTATTTACCCGCAGCCAACGAACAGCAGATGCTGGTCTATGCTCAACAGGAAATTGAACGTAATAACGAATTTATATGATACACAACTGGTTTGAATGCTCCATCCGTTACGAGAAGACGATGGAGAACGGAATACAGAAGAAAGTGACCGAGAAATACCTGGTCGACGCCCTCAGCTTCACCGAAGCCGAAGCGCGGATTATTGAAGAAATGACGCCCTTCATCACGGGCGAGTTTACTGTGGCCGACATCAAGCGTGCCACATACAGCGAACTCTTCCCCAGCGACGAGGAAGCTGCCGACCGCTGGTTCAAGTGCAAGCTGATGTTCATCACGCTGGACGAGCGCAGCGGCGTGGAAAAGAAGACAGCGGCGCAAATACTGGTACAGGCCGCCGACCTGCGCGATGCCGTGAAGAAGCTGGACGAAGGCATGAAGCAGACCATGGCCGACTACGAGATAGCCGCCGTGGCCGAAACAGCCATCATCGACGTATATCCCTACATAGCCGAAGCTGAGGGCGAAGGGCACCGTCAGTCCAAAGAGCCTACCGCCAGCGAACTGCTTGCGGCTTGTCGCGAGGGAGAGCGCACGGAAGTTGTGGTAGGCGGACGCAGCATCATCGTCGACAAACGAGGGCGCAACACCGTCGTCAGTCCCACAGGAAAAGACGAAAATCGAATCAACACCTAAATTAAAAGAACGTGAAAACAACCGAATACATTCCCGACTGGTACATTCCGTCGGACATTTAATAATTCAATTTTTAATCCCGCCCTTGTCTATACCCGGTAAAGGCGAGCACTTTATCCGGTAAAGAGACTGTCTATACCCGGTCAAGGCAGGGGCAACTAAAAACTTTATCAAACTATGGCATTCTACAAGAAAATGCACAACGAAAAACTGGGCGTGTACTACCCGCTGGCAGTGACCGTGGGCAAACCCGTTGAGACTAAGGAAGTGGCTGAACGCCTGTCGCGCATCAGCACAGTATCAAAATCGGACGTCATGGCCGTTTTAGGCGACCTGGCAGGCGTGATGGCCGACTATATGGCGCAAGGCAAATCGGTCCGCCTCGAAGGGCTGGGAACCTTCCGCTACACCCTGCAAGTGGACAGTGTGGAGCTGGAGAAGGACTTCGACTTCCAAAAGCAGCTGAAGGCCGTGCGCGTGCAGTTCAACCCCGAACGCGAAGGGGCAGTGACCCGCGGCGGTACGCAGACGCGTTCGCTTGTCCCCACGGGCATCGAGTGGCTGCCGATGGATGGCACCGCCACTGCTGCCGACGCAGGCGGTGAAGACCCCGACGAAGGCGGTGGCTCGATGGGCTAACCCGGCTCTGAGGCGGTTCGTCTATACAGGGTAGGACACCTCCTGCACACGCAGGGGAAAAGCCGGTTCGAAGCCGGCACCGCCAGCCAATGAATTTAGACAATAGGATTATGCCATACTACATCAGACGAAAACCCAAGAAGAAGAAAGAAAAGCCCCTGCCGCTGTTCGACAAGGCAGGTATCAAAGTAAAGAAGAAGCCGGATTTGGTAGCCAAACTCGACAAGGAGTTCAGCCGCTATATCCGGCTTCGTGATTGCATGCCCGGCGGATATTTCCGCTGCATCTCGTGCGGCCAGATAAAACCATACGAACAGGCCGACTGCGGACATTTCCATTCGCGCCGCCACATGGCCACACGCTTTGACGAGGACAACGCCCATGCCGAGTGCCGGGCGTGCAACCGCTTCAGTGCCGACCATCTGATACGCTATGAAGCAAACCTGAAAGTCAAAATCGGACAGCAACGCTTCGCCAAGCTGGCATGGAAAGCCGGTCAGGTTCGAAGATATGCCGACTTTGAATTAATCGAACTCACCAAGTATTACAAGGCTTTGGCCGACAAACTGAGTAAGGAGAAAGGACTATGACATACAAGCTACGTGATTACCAACAGCAGGCCAGCGATGCCGCCGTCCGTTTCTTCAGCGACAAGCATAAGAAGCGAAACGCCATCGAGGTGCTGCCCACCGGTGCCGGAAAGAGTCTGGTGATAGCCGACATTGCCAGCCGGCTCGAAGGGCATACGCTGGTGTTTCAGCCCAGCAAGGAGATACTGGAGCAGAACTACCTGAAGCTCTGCTCGTATGGTGTGATGGACTGTTCCATCTTCTCGGCATCCTTTGGCCGGAAGGATATTGCAAGGATAACCTTTGCCACCATTGGCAGCGTCCGCCATCATCCCGAACTGTTTCAGCATTTCCGCAACATCATCATCGACGAGTGCCATTTGGTCAATCCCAAGGAGGGCATGTACAAAGAGTTCCTCTCGATGCTCAACTGCAAGGTGCTGGGACTGACGGCCACGCCTTACCGCCTCTCGTCGAGCCGCGACTATGGTGCAATGCTGAAGTTCATCACTCGCACCCGGCCATGTGTCTTTTCCGAGGTCATCTATCAGGTGCAGATTTCCACCCTGCTCGACATGGGCTACCTTTCGAAGCTCAACTATTATCCGATGAACCCCGTGGGCTGGAACGAACTCAACCTGAAGGCCAACACTACCGGGGCGGACTACACCGACCGCTCTGTCGTCCGCGAATACGAGCGCATCGACTTCTATGGCTTTCTGGTCAGTATCGTCCGCCGGCTGCTCAACCCCAAGGCTGGCGGCAAGCGCAAGGGCATACTGGTCTTTACCCGCTTCCTGAAGGAGGCCGAGCGGCTCACGCAGTCCATCCCCGGCACGGCCATCGTCAGCGGCGACACGCCCAAGGCCACCCGCGAAATGATTCTCCGGCAGTTCAAGGCGGGCGAGATACCCGTCGTGGCCAACGTCGGCGTGCTGACCACCGGCTTCGACTATCCCGAACTGGACACCATCGTCATGGCTCGCCCTACCATGTCGCTCGCCCTGTGGTATCAGATAGTAGGCCGTGCCATCCGTCCGCACCCCAGTAAGGAAGCCGGCTGGATAGTCGACCTCTGTGGCAACCTGAAACGCTTCGGTGAAGTGAAAGACCTCCGCCTTGTTGACGGGGGTAACGGTAAGTGGGCGGTTTACTCCAAGGGGCGGCAACTGACTAACGTAAGATTCTGAATAATCATGGATTACTATATACCTATTAGCAGGCGACTATTTGAGCACCATTTGTGGTGCGAAGAGCGCGTATTTTCGAGGTTTGAAGCGTGGCTCGACATCCTTCAGAGCGCACGATTTGAGGACACGAAGCAACTTATCGGCAATAGGTTGATTGAGGTTAAACGAGGACAGATGCTTGTTTCATTGCGGTACCTTGCCGCCCGCTGGCAGTGGTCTACGAAGAAGGTCGGAACCTTCCTGGAGCTGCTGATACAAGACGGAATGATAGTAAAGGAAACACCAAAGGAAACAGGACAGACCGTTATAACCATCTGTAACTATGATAAATACAACGCTCTGACACCGAAAGAGGAAACGCCAAGGAAACAGGAAGGAAACACTTTGGAAACACCTTGGAAACAGCAAGGAAACAAAATAAAGAAAGATAAGAAAGAAAAGAAAGTAGAAGAATCTACTGCTGGCGCAGTAGACAAGAAGACCGCGGCCACGGCCGCTACACTCGAACGAAAAAATACTTTCTATCAATCGCTGGTGCCCTACGTGGGCAGTTATCCAAAGGAAATGATACGCGCTTTCTTCAACTACTGGAGCGAACAGAACAAATCGGGCACCCGTATGCGCTACGAACTGGAGAAGACCTGGGAATTGCCCAAACGGCTGGCCACTTGGGCAGCCCGCGAGCGGATGCCAGCCAAACCAGCCGCTGGTATGGTGCTCACCGACAACTCGACCGAGAAATATAACACCCCCGAAGAACGAAAATGGGAAGAACGATGGAATCAATAGACTTCAAGAAAACACTCGACAGTCTGCGGCAGGTAGGCTTCAACCCTGTGCCCAATCGGGTACGCATTGCTATCCCCGACGCTAAAGATGTGCTTTGGCGAGGTCTGAACTATTTCACCGACGGCAAAGCCCGGTGGCTGCCAGAATACGAGGAAATAGCCCAGTGGCTCACCGACAATCGCGGCCGGGGATTGCTGTGCCACGGAAACTGCGGCCGAGGAAAGTCGCTTATTTGCTGGAAAATCATCCCGCTGCTACTCAATCATTACTGCCATAAGATAGTCTCTTGCTACGATGCCCAGCAAATGAATGCCGACATCGACACCGTGAAGCAGAAGCACATCCTCTACATTGACGATGTGGGCACCGAGAGCATGTCAGTGAAGTACGGAGAACGCCGCCTTGCCTTCTGTGAGATAGTGGACGAAGCCGAGAAGCGTGGCAAGCTGCTCATGCTTACTACCAACCTCTCACTGGAAGAAATCTCCCAAAAATACGGCGAGCGCACAATGGACAGACTGGTCGCTATCACCCGCCGCGTGAAGTTTGAAGGAACCAGCCTGCGCCGATAAGCCTATGAGACTGACTATCTGTTGGACAAAGAAAGGCCGGCAAAAGGACTGCTACAATAGCATCCGAGACAAATTCGGCATTCCCAACTACATGACCGTGAACCATGAAACGCCTTGTGACATCCGTGAGGAAGACATGGAGCTGTTGAGAGAATGCGAGAGGAGAGGATTTTTGATGATACGACACTAGTGTCTCTTAAAATTTGTTATTGTTGAAATTTTCTTCCTGATTATGCGA
>OLNN01001112.1_pt1 | contig 23785 bp, 19 predicted proteins | sample 1672141 | NCBI WGS metagenome assembly OLNN01 (sample SAMEA3136652, study PRJEB25190) | human gut metagenome | biome: human gut; feature: human-associated habitat; material: faeces | place: Austria | collected 2013
AATTTGCTTCGTTTGTCCGCATTGACCCGACACGCAGTTTCATCTCCACAGATTTGGGACAGGAGGTAATGCCCCACCCTATTGAAGGCATGAGGGATTGCATCTTAAAACTGCAAGCCACCGGCCTATCTCAAAAAGACATTAACTTACTCGTTCGGAGTAATCCAGCATGGCTGATAGGTTTAGACAGATAAAAAAGAAAGAATATGGACAGACGTAATTTCATCAAAAGCGGATTTCTTACCGCAACTGCAGGAGCCTTAAACGGCCCGAAAGCCATTGCGCAGGAAGCAGAAAAGCGAGCGATAGAGGAACAGTTATCAAAAAACATCCTCAATTACAATCCACAAATGCAATATCGCCCAATGGGACAAACTGGAGTAAAGGTTTCGGCACTTGGCTTCGGGATGTTGCGCCTGCCGATGAAAAATGGACACGTAGACTTCGACCAAACCACATCCATGGTACACCGTGCCATTGAAGGGGGCGTAAACTACATCGACACAGGCCGTGTCTATCTCGGTGGTGAAAGCGAACAAGCGGTGGGCAAAGCCCTTGCCGGGGGCTGGCGCGACCGTGTTTATGTAACGTCAAAAATGCCATGGTGGGAAATGCAAAGCGCAGATGACTTTGAAAAGTTCTTCGACCAGTCACGACGAACCATCGATACGGACGTGATAGACTTTTATCACATCCACATGATTATGCATCGTGCATGGAAGGATTATGTATTGCCTTACAAACTCATTGAAAAAATGGAACGCCTGAAAGCACAAGGCAAGATACGCTTCATGGGCTTTTCCTTCCACGACAGCCTGCAACTCTTTAAAAAAGTGGTAGAATATACACCGGCTTGGGACTTTTGCCTCATCCAACACAATTATCTGGATTATGAATATGAAGCAGGTGTGCTTGGTCCGAAATATGCCGCAACCAACGGCATGGGACTGGCGGTGATGAAACCTGTCCGTACAGGATTTCTTGCGAACCTGCCACAATCCATGCGTGATGCACTTGCCTCTACGGGCATCCATAAGCCAGATACAGAGTGGGCATTGGATTACTTATGGGACATTCCCGAAGTCAGCGTGGCTGTCAGCGGTATGGGCAGCATGGCTGATGTGGAGAATAACCTGAAGTATGCCGCCAAAGCTCGCCCGAATATGCTTACCCCAGCCGAACGCACGGCTTTAGGTGCAGCCATCTATGCCTATCGTCATGCATCAGGACACATCGATTGCACTGGCTGTTACCAATGCATCCCATGTCCGCATAATGTAGCCATCGGCTATATCTTCGCCTACGTGTATAATAACTATATCCTGCACCAAAACAAGGAACGGGCTATGGCTGACTACACCATCTCAATGTCACCAGTCCAACGTGGCGACCCAGCATCCTCATGCGTAGGTTGCGGTCAATGTTTGGCAAAATGCCCGCAGCATTTGGATATCCCGAAGTTGCTGACGAGAGTAAAGGAAACGTTGGGAAAATAACAGGTATATTCCAAATTTCTTCCTACCCAATAACAGAGCTATTCAAAAGGCCTAATAAATATATCATAACACGGTCATTTCATTAAGGAGTATTGTATCGGACCATTTGACACAGGGTTAGCATAACAAAGAGACAAGCCTGCTTTAATTGATAACCTCGTCAGTACATTTTAGTTTCATGCCTTGAAACTGGTGGTTTCATTCGTTGAAACTAACGGTTTCATACGCTGAAACTAATGGTTTCATGCCTTGAAACTAATCTGAAACCAGACTCTTTCGTGTAAGAACCGTGCCGGGTTTGCTATATTTCGTTCTTCCGTCGTTTGTCTACTCTGCCTTTTTTGTACATTTGCCGGCGATTCATCATTGGTTTGCAAGAGCAAAAATCAGTGATTGTATAGAGTAAGAACTGGTAATTAAAATCTTTCCTGTTATGAAAAGACTATTTTTATTAATGCTTGTTGTCGGTTGGGCTATTTTCAGTTATGCACATGGTGACAACAACTACGAGAACAGAAACATGCTGTCGGGACTGAAGGAAGGTGACAAGGCAGCCATTCTGATGGTACATTTTGGCACTACTCACGACGATACTCGCCAGCTCACCATTGAGGCCTTGAACCAGAAGGTCAGGGAGTTGTATCCGCAGCTGGAGATACGCGAGGCATATACGTCGCGCATTATCATCCGAATACTGTCGAAACGGGGAGTCAAGAAGGATACTCCGCTGGATGCTTTGCTCAGGTTGCGCGGTGAGGGATATACGCACGTGCTTATACAGAGCAGCAATATCATTGATGGTGTGGAAATGGAATCCTTGCGCAGGGACGTAGAGTCAGTGGCGGGCTTTTTCAAAGAGGTACGGGTTGGTACTCCGCTGCTTTATTCTGTGGATGATGCGCAGCAGGTGACAGAGATATTGGGCAACTACCTGATGAAGCCTGAAAACAAGGCTGGCAAACGACACCACTTCATATTGGTGGGGCATGGTACCTATACGCCTGATACGTCCATCTATAGCCAGCTGGACTACATGTTTCGGGCAGCCGGAAAGGCTAACATACATGTGAGCACCATAGAAGGCTATCCTACTTTCGATACTACTGTTGCTGAGCTGAAGGCAGCCAAGGCCAAACGCGTAACCTTGTTCCCCTTTATGTTTGTGGCAGGTGACCATGCCAAGAATGACATCGCGGGAGAGTGGAAGGAAAAGCTGGAAGCGGCAGGTTTCCAGGTGGATGTCTTGCTGGAAGGCTTAGGGCAGATTCCTGAGATTCAGGATATTTTTGTAGAGCATCTACGTTTCAGCATAGAGCATCGCGCCATAGGTATTATGGAGAAAAAAGCTGCATACGCGGCCGGTAAAGAGAAAGACTGAGGCTGAGGTAGAAGCGATATGTTATATGCGGTTGTCACAGTGATGTGGCAACCGTTTTTTGTATATATGGAGTTTGGGGTACAAGAGGTAAAGGGGCGTTTGCAATGTTAGGGTAAGGTGAGTTCCTGAAGCTCTTCCAGTGTACCGTTGAAGACATCCAGGTCTACCTCTTCTTCGATGCCTGGCACAGAGCCTACATCGGTGTGTTGCCAGAAGTGCCACTTGCCCTGGTAGCGCACGGAGTCTACATAATAGTGGGCTATCCAGTAGGGGTAGGTGTTGAAGATGGAATCGTTCAGGTAGCGCATCTTGAATTTGTAGGAGGTGTAGAGGATGGGTTTCACACCATAGTGGGCTTCTACCTGGTTGAGCCAGGTCAGTACGCCTTTTTTCAGTTCGGCTTCATCCTTCTTGCCAGTTGTCTCTACATCGAGTACGGGGGGCAGGTCGCCAGTGGTCAGCGGTACGGTGCGAATGAAGAAGTCGGCTTGCTTACGCGCATCGGTTTGAGGGAGGAAATAGTGGTAGGCACCTCTTATGAAACCATGTTCGCGTGCCTTTTCAAAGTTGTCTAGGAATGTGTCGTCGCCGTGGTCGCCTCCTTCGGTGGCTTTGATAAAGATGAAGTGGAGCGGGAAACGCAGGTCGGCACTGTGTGTCAGCTTTTCCCAGTCAATATCGCCCTGATAATGTGAAATGTCTATGCCATGTATGTCATAGTTGCAAGGCATGCACACGCCATATCCTTTCATGCCGTAGCAGGGCTTCCAACGGTAGGAATAGGGCCTGATGAAGAACCAATAGAAACCGGCAAAGAATACGAGGACAATGCACACGGCCAATGTATTGCGCACCCATAAGGGCATGACGTGTGAAGTGGGCTTGGTATTTTTCTTTCCACGCTGTCTGGTAGCAGACGGGCGTTTGCGTGTAGTAGTATTCTTGCCTCGAACAGTTTCTTTTGTCTTTACAGGCATAGCAGCAATAGTTTAGAACCGGAGGCTGAAGTGTCAGTAAATCCGGCAGTTGGTAGAAAAAAGACAAGCTAACAAGGCATTGCCTTGCTAACTTGTCTTCAGTATTATGATTGACTATGATTGAGAGTCAGGCAATAGCATGGTGCTGTATTATTTGCCTTGCTCAAGTTGCAGAGTCTTGGTCGGCTGGTCGCAAACTTCAGAAGGACCGAAGTACTGGATAGGACCTGGATATACATAGTCGGTTTCCATAGCCCAACGCTCGCGCTGAGCGGCAAATGCCTTGAAGGGAGCACCGTCCAGTTTAACCAGAGCCTTCTGGATTACCGGCTTCATTTCGCCGTGGCGACGTTCCATGTTCATCATCATGGTGATGGGCACACCACCTGCAATCCATTCTTCTGCAGGAGCAGTTGTGTTGCGTACAGAAGACATGTAACCGGTCTTGCCTTCGCCAATCAGGGCAGCTGCAGTATAACCGAGTGAGTAGCAGTAGTCAGCATCGAAGTTAGAAGGAGCAGCGCAGCGGCCTTCATATCCGAAGAAGTGGTGCTGAGCAGCAAACTTGCCTACATACTTGCCTTCCTCTTTCCAGGCAGCCAGCTTGGTAGCAACCATTTCAGAGAGCAGCTTCTCAGTCTCAATCAGAGATACCTGTACGTTTCCGTGCGGGTCACGGTCCAGTGTCAGCTGACGGGCAACACCTTCGGGCAGGCTGGCGTATACGGCAGAGTTGGCCGGAGACAGCTTGCTGATGATATAGTCGCGTTGGTGAGACTTCTTAATGTGAGAGAACTCTTCAGCATTGGTAGCCAAGAAGTCATTCAGCTCAGCAATCAGACGCTTCATGGCAGGGATGAACTCAATCAGACCTTCGGGGATAAGTACAGTACCGAAGTTATTGCCTTGAGCGGCACGGTCGGCAACTACCTGAGCGATGTAAGTAACGATATCGTCGAGTGACATATCCTTAGTTTCTACTTCCTCAGAGATGATGCAGATGTTGGGTTGTACCTGCAGAGCGCACTCCAGTGCAATGTGAGAAGCAGAACGACCCATCAGTTTGATGAAGTGCCAGTATTTGCGGGCAGAGTTACAGTCGCGTTGGATATTGCCGATAACTTCAGAGTAAGTCTTGCAGGCAGTATCGAAACCGAAGCTGGTCTCAATCATTTCGTTCTTCAAGTCACCGTCGATAGTCTTGGGGCAACCGATAACCTGTACGCCATAGTTCTTGGCAGCATAGTATTCAGCCAGTACGCAGGCATTGGTGTTAGAGTCGTCACCACCGATGATAACCAGTGCTTTGATGCCCAGCTCCTTCAGGATTTCATAACCTTTCTCAAACTGGTCTTCTTTCTCCAGCTTAGTACGGCCTGAACCAATGATATCGAAACCACCGGTATTGCGGTATTCGTCGATGATATCAGCAGTCAGTTCCATATAGTTGTGGTCAACCAAGCCACCGGGGCCCAGGATGAAACCATAGAGTTTGTTGGCAGGATTCAGTTTCTTGATACCGTCGAACAAGCCAGAGATGACATTGTGTCCGCCGGGAGCCTGACCGCCCGAAAGGATTACGCCTACGTTCATGGCGGGGAAAGTAACAGCCTCGTCAGAAGTTTCAAACTTGATGAGCGGCATGCCATACGTGTTGGGGAACAGTTTCTGGATAGCCTCCTGGTCGGCAACCGACTGGGTAGCTTCACCGGCCACAGCTTTTACATGTCCTTTCAAAGCTTTAGGCAACTTGGGCTGATAGGCAGCCCTTGCAATTTGCAATGCACTTTTTGTCATAATGTATTTATTGTTTAAAGGTATAAAAACACTCTTTGCTAAAAGCTGTGCAAATTTCGCTTTTTTCCGGTAGACTACATAACTTTTTATAGTAAAACCTAAGCAACTATCACATTTTTTATATTTTTGCCACCGTTTTGCAGCAATAAGGCGGAGGAAAGGGCTACATGCGCTACTTTTGCTGCTGCAGGCAGGAAATAAACCGAACAACGACAACAGCCTATGCCATCACATTGGAAAGAGCGCTCGCAGCGCGTGCGCCGCAAGATAGAGCTGATGCGCCTGAAGCGTATCAGGAAGAAAAACACTCCACAATATACCTACTGTAAGAACTGCGGTACACGCCTGGAAGGGATGTACTGCTACCGGTGCGGCCAGTACGCCCTGGATACCGAGCAACCGTTCTGGAAGTATATACGCCAGTACTTTGAGAATGTCTACCAGTTTGATACAAAGATATGGCGCACCCTTTGGTACATGTTCAGCCGCCCCGGCTTCCTGACGGCTGAGTTCAATGCGGGAAAGATTAACTCATACGTACACCCGTTCAGGCTGTATATGTGTATTTCCGTAGTGTTCTTTGCGGTATTCTTCATGCTGGCGGGGGAGAGAGTGAGCGATTTGGAGGTCATGAACGACGGGCTGCTCAGGAGGAGCATCGTGGAACAACTGAAGGATAGACCTGCTTCCGCATATACTGACAGTGCTGTTCCTGAATCTACTGATAACTCTTCATCCGAAGGTCTTGATGGTCCAGTTTCCGCGGATGATGATAACCCTGCTCTCGCAGATACCACCATATACCTTTACCAGGCACCCATGCTGGTCAAGACGCTGGCCATGCGCTTCGGTGTGGAGAATGCAGACAGCCTGGTACGCTACCAACTGGTGGATAATCCCTACGGACTGGCACGCACCACACTTCCCCGGCTGCTGGTGGACTCCTGCTTTATGCAGACCGAACTGGCCGCTCAGGACTGGGACTACATACGGCAAGTAAGGGCACTCAAGGCACCGAACATAGAAAACTGGATAGACGGGGTAGACTACGGCCCCGATAACGTGGCTGCCATACGGGCCTTCCACATCGACAGCCTGCACCTGCGCACCGCTGCCGGAGAAGACAGCCTGGCCCTGCGCCCCCAAGCCGTGTATATATGGACCGACAGACAGAACACCGAGGTGGATGTCCTGCAACGCCAACAGTTCAGCAACAGCATCATGGGTAACCTGTCCAAGTGGACTCCCTTCTACATGATGTTCCTGCTCCCCCTCTTCGCCTTCCTGCTGAAGCTGTTCTACCGCCGCCAGCACATACCCTACATGTGGCACTTCGTACACGCCATACACATCAACACCGTCTTCCTCATACTGCTGAGCATACCGCTGATACCCATCTTCGCCTACGGCATAGACGACATGCTGGCTGCCTCGCAGACCCTGTCCAAGGCTCAGGAAAACCTGCTGACCGCCACCTACATAGGCTTCCCCATCGTGATGTTCCTATACCTGCTGGTATCCTTCCGGGTAGTCTACCGTCAGGGGTGGGTGAAGACCACGGTGAAGTCGATACTCTTCTACGCTATCTTCACCTTCCTGGCACTGGCCATCGCCGCCGCACTGCTGCTATGGCTGTTGGCTGCGGAGGCAGGCATGATGGACGGAAACATTGATTACAGCATATAAGCATACATAAAGACTACAACCCATGAGATTCTTAGAGATACTACGCCAGCGTCGACGCCGCATACGACGCCACCTTGAAGCGGTACGCCTGAAACGCATCCGCCGACACACCCAACCCGGGTACACCCACTGCATGAACTGCGGTACTCCCTTGAAGGGCATGTACTGCCACCGCTGCGGACAGTATGCCCTGGACATCTACCAACCCATGTGGAAGTACATCAGACAGTACTTCGAGAACATGTACCAATTCGACGGCAAGATATGGTTGACACTGCGCCTGCTATTCACCCGCCCGGGCTACCTGACCAATGAGTTCAACGAGGGCAAGATAAACTCCTACGTACACCCCTTCCGTCTGTATATGTGTATCTCTGTGGTATTCTTTACCCTTTTCTTCATGGGGGCGGAGCGGGAGACCAGCCGTGCACTCCTCGTCCTTGCCGGGGAGCAGATACCCGACAGCATCGTGGACACCCTGAAGCAGGCTGACCCGGCCACCTTGCCCGATACCACCGTCTATGCCTACAACACCCAGACCCTGCGCAACACCCTGCTGGCACGCGGGGTGGAGCAGACCGACAGCCTCCTGCACCTGCACTACGGTGAGCAGGGCAATGAGCTGAACGAGGTAACCCTGCCCACCGTCCTCTTCCGCGCCTGCATGACCCGCACCGCCCTGCATCAGGATGACGAGCAGACGGTAGCCTCCCTCCGTAGGTTAGATAAGAACGGCTACCTGGACGACGACGAGCTCCTATACCTGTCTCTTCCCACAGATACCACCACCGGTCGCATCACGGCCAATGTCTATGACTGGATGACACGCATAGACCAGGCCGACACGCTGCACCACCAGGCCACTGCCAGCTTCGTGCTGGGCCAGCTGTCCAAATGGACTCCCTTCTACCTGATGTTCTTGCTACCCTTGCAGGCATTGATATTCAAGCTGTTCTACCACCGCCGCAGGTATATGGAGCACTTTGCCCACGCCACCCACCTGGGCTCCTTCCTGCTCATCCTGATAGCGATTCCGGCGGGATTGCTGCTGAAGTACTTGGCGCAGGGCGGGGGCATGGACATCCTTATCCCTTCCTTCGCAGCTTCCCTGTTCTGGATATGCCCCCTCCTGATACTGCTCTATCAGCTGGTGTCCATGCACACTGTCTACCGGCAAGGCTGGGGCAAGACCCTCGTGAAGTGGTTGCTCTCTACAGCCCTGTTCAGCCTGATATCCCTGGGTATAGCAGTCGGATTGCTGCTGCAGTTGGTGTATTCAGCATTGGGGAAGTAGCTTTTATCAGTGGTCAGTGGTAAGTGGTTAGTGGTAAGTGGTTAGTGGTAAGTATTGAGAGCAGGTTAGTTATTGTGTAAAGTACCTATATAAAGGCGGTGAGCGATAAGTAGTAGCAGGTTAGCATGCTAACCGCTTACCACTTACCGCTCACCGCTGTTATGAGCCCATCGCTCACCACTGATTAGCAGCCTTCATTCACCACTAACCATTTACCATTCACCATTACCTACATCCCCTTCGTGTACACCACATATCCATGTGCCGGCAGGCTGACACTGCCGGTCAGTGTCTCCGTCTCACCAGTCATGTAATTCGTCCAGTCGCCACCCTCGGCCGGCAGGCTGACATTGATGGCGGCATTGGTGAAGTTACCCATCACCATCAGCTTCTTGCCCGTCACACTCTCTGAGTAGAGGATACGGCCATTGGCCCAGTTCGTCACACCCACCTTCCATGTGAAGGTACCCGTAGCATCGAACAGCTCGGGAGCAGCATTGCGCAGCTTGGCGAGGTGCACATAGGTGTCGTGCAGAGACTTGCGGTCGGCATCTTCGAGATACTCCCAGTGCAGGGGCTTCCGGCCCGTACGGCCATTCTCTTCGATAGACACATCATAGCCCATTTCACCAAACTGCCATACCATCTTCGGTCCAGGCACGGTAAGGAAGAACGCTGCGTTCACCTCCAGCTGGTCCATTCGGGTGGCCAGGTTGGTCTTAAAGTCATAGTTGCCATACGTCTTTTGCTTATACGACACACGCTCCTCGTCGTGGCTCTCCATATAGCCCACCCAGGCAGGCTTCTTCTCATAGAGTGAGGTAAACGCACTGTTCTCTTCCCAGCCCATTCCACTCTGGCAGTATGCGTTGTTCATGTTGCGCCACAGGTGTAACCCCTCCTTTGCCAGCTCTGTCTCTTCCCGGGTATCACAGAAGTGCTCAAGCACCACGAAGGCGTCTTCCTTAACCTCACGGATAGCCTCGTAGTACTCCTTCAGGATGGCCACGCGTGAGGCGTCATAGTTGCTGGCCGTAGCTTCCGTACTGCTCTGCTGTGTGAAGCCCTTGGTCAGGTCGAAGCGGAAGCCGTCTATATGATACTCCGTGAGCAGGTATTGCAGGTTGCGTTTTATGAACTTGCGTACCAGCGGGCTCTCATGGTTGAAGTCATGGAACACACTGTAGGGGTGGGGAGCGTCTACGTTAAAGTAGGGGTTGTTGCTCGCTGTCTTGTTGTTGGCACTGTCCCAGTAGAGCTTGGCCAGCGGGCAGCTGCCTGTGGCATGGTTGTAGACCACGTCAAACAGTACGGCTATGCCTGCCTGGTGGCAGGCATCGATGAATTTCTTATACATGCGTGGTGTGCCGTAGGCTTTGTCCAGGGCAAAGAAGAAGCAGGGATTATACCCCCAGCTGTCGTTGCCATCAAACTCCTGCACCGGCATCAGCTCTATGGCATTGATGCCAAGCGCCTTCAGATAGGGCAGTTTGGCCATCGCACCTTCCAGGTCTCCCGTCTCCGTAAAGTCACGCAAGTGGAGCTCGTAGATGAGCAGGCTTTCGGCTGACGGCATCTGGAAGTCTGCTACCGCCCAGCTATACTGCTCCGGCTGCGTATTGAAGGTAGCCACTATGCCGCGCCCGCCCTTGGGGTAGGTGAGGCTCTCATCATACGTGCTCGCGGGGATATACTGGTCATTGTCCGGGTCAAGCACCTTGGTGGTGTAGGCATCGGCCAGGCGGATGGGGTCTTCTCCCTTCATGCCCACATAGTATTGGAAGGCATACTCACGCCCCGGTTCCAACCCCGTCAGGGTTATCCACCAGCAGCCCGCCTGCTCGTCGCGTGTCATCTGGCTATGCTCATCGTTGCTTAAGGTCCACTGGTTGAAGTCGCCTACCACGTGGGCATAGTCCTTGCGTTGCCCATTCTTGTCCAGGTCATAGAGCACCAGGGTTACCGTGCTGGCATCAACCACATTGATACCCTCTACCAATCCCTGCGGCATGGTGCCTGTCTTCACCTCACCGGGCTGGAAGCCTGTGTACACATTGTCCTTCACCGAGATAAACAGGTCTTCCTCTACGCCCTTCTTCGTACCGTCGGCGCTGCGGATAACCACCCCCAGCTTCTGTACGGGCGTCTCCCCACTGCCGAACCACTGGCGCACCGATGGCTGCAGTTTGATGCTCCACGTATTATCCTCTATCCGCTCCATGCGGCACTTGTCCAGGTTCTCGTCCCATTCGGCCGGTACATAGAGCCATGTACCCTCGCTCACTACGCCCGTATGTATATACACTTCACCCGTATAGCCTTTGAGTGCCGATGAGGCCGCTGCCTTGAAGTATATGGTCAGCTCCTGGTCGGCGTCCGGTTCTTCCGGTATCCAGCTCAGTCCTTCGGGCACCTCCACGGGTTCCGGTTCAGGCTCCGGTTCGGGTTCCGGGGTCACGGGATTATCGTCGCTGCAAGCCGCCAGGCCCATCAGCAACACACATACACACGATAGTTGGAAAACGGAGAATAATCTCCACAGTTGTTTAAGGTCTTTCATGATATATATACTTAGAGTTATGTAAATTAACCGTCTTAAAACTTGCTTTTCATGTTTCCTTTTTATATATTTGTACACGAAGCCTCCAAGGTGCTTCACAGGTTTATCCCGGAGCCTGTAGTCCGGGAAAGGTTTAATCTTAAATCATAGTTTCACTATGTCAACAAATCAGACTTTCGACAAGCTCATCAGCCTGATGGCTTACACCAACAACCTGACACAGCAGGAAGGCGACTACTACCTGCGAGTAAAGACAATGCCCCGTAGCGTAGACCTTAAGGCCATAGCCCGCGAGGTAGCCGCACGCCTTGGTGGCAAGAACGAGGACGAGATATTCACCATCCTCAATGCTGCCGAGGCCGTGAAGTGCGACGCTGTCAGCAGCGGCTTCATTGTCAACACCCCCTTCTGCCTCGCCCAACCGGGTGCCAGTGGCAACGTACTGAAGACCGACCTCTCCAAGGCTGTTGACCGCAACCGGGTGAAGGTTTATGCCAACATCAGCATGGGTAGCGACCTGCGCAAGGCCCTGGAGTCTTGCCAGGTGGAGATATTCACCCAGCCTGCACTCGTAGGCCCTATTGTCAACGGAGCTTCCAGTGGCCAGTTCGAGGCTGACGGCACTACCCGTGCCCCGATAGCTGCCGGTGGCGTGCTCAACGTGGAGGGTGACAAGCTGAAGCTGGCGGGCGACTCTCCCGAGGTAGGTGTAACCCTTACCTCCGTCTCCGACCCGGATACCAGCTACTTCATCCCTCGCAACGCCATGCTTATCAACGAGCCTAAGCGGTTGATGTTCCTGCTGCCTGCCGAGGTGAAGGAGGGTAGTTGGTTCATTACTGTGACTACACAGTACAGCTCTGCCGGTAGGGTAGTCAAAGACCCACGTAGCTTTACTATGGATGTGCCCTTTACCATTGGCGAGGCTTCCACTCCGACCGAACCCGAAGAGGGCGGTGGTGGCAGCATGGGTTAATGCTCATTTTCATCTATCATTCAGGGGTACCCTCTCATGCCTATTTTGGGGTGGTACCCCTTCCCTTATCAGGGCATGTACCCCTCCTCTTATAAGAGCATGTACCCCTCCCCTTATAAGGGCATATACCCCTCCTCTTATAAGGGTATGTACCCCTCCCCAAATCGGGGCCTCTTTCCACGTCTTCTTTACTCCTCTATCGCAAATATACCCCTAAATCCTCACCCCCGTTCTCCCGCCATCCTATATTCTTGTTTTATAGGCGGAAAACGTTTGCGTAGTGCTCTGCTCCCCTACATAGGGGAGCTGCCCGCATGGCTGAGGGGTACTGCCCGTGGCTTATCCGGTTTTTTCCCTCGCGGCATGAGTCACAGTTTCCCTCGCAGCCTCTACTTCTGCGGCGTCTCTTTCCGGGGCTTTAGGGGTTTCAAGGTCTTCTTGCCCAGCTTCTTGGCTTTCTCCCATGCCGCCTTGCGAGCTTCGTAGGCTTCACGTTGCCTTTCTAAGTAGTTATCGGCCATAGTTCTAAGTATTATATCATTCTTTATTCGGTTCTTGTTCTGTTGGTTGCAGCTTTCCTCTGCTTTGTGCATGCTGCTGCTCCCCTATGTGGGGGACGAGGTCTATTGTTTATCACGCTTCGTCCGGTTCACGGCTCATTGCTTGCTGGTGAGGGGAGGGAGGTGATGCTCTTTATCTCCACCTCCTTGCCCGTCATGGGGTGCCTGAAGCGGATGGCGTCGGCATGCAGGTAGAGCCTGTCGGCGGGCTTGCCATACAGACGGTCGCCGCTGATGGGGCAGCCCAGTCCCTGCGGGTGGGCGGCATGGACACGCAGCTGGTGGGTGCGTCCGGTGTGGGGGCTGAAGGCCACGAGGGTGCGCTCGTCGCGATGCTCCAGCACGCGGTAGAGGGTCAGGGCAGGCTTGCCGTGCACCTCGTCCACCCGTTGCCGGGGGCGGTCCAGCGGGTCGGGGCAGTGGGGCAGGCTGATGGTGCCGTCGGCTGCCTGCACGGTGCCGTCCAGCCAGGCCAGATACTGCTTCTCTACCCGGCGCTGCTCGAAGAGCCGTTGCAACAGCCGTTGCACCTCCGCCGACTTGGCCAGCAGCACGAGGCCCGATGTCTCCATGTCCAATCGGTGCACCACCAGCAGTTCCTCCTGCCGTCCGCGTGCCTCGGCCACCAGTTGCGCCAAGGCTCGTGCGCCACCTTTGCCGGGCACGGTCAGCATGCCGCTCGGCTTGTCCACGGCCAGCAGCCATTCGTCTTCGTAGACCACGGGCACCGCCTGCTCCTCCTGCCTGCGTGCCAAGGTCTCCATGGGGTTTGGGTCTACCTGCAACCCTTGCAGCATGTGTGCCAGGATGGGGCCGCACTTGCCTTGGCAGGCGGGGTAGTAGTGGCCGTGGTGGCGCACCTCGGCGCGGGGCGAGGCTCCCCACCAGAACTCCGCCATGCACACCGGCTGCCACCCGTTCAGGTAGGCCTGCTGCAGCAGCTTCGGGGCGGCACACTCGCCGGCTCCTGCGGGGGGCAGGGTATGTCCGGCTTCCCGGAATATGTCCAGCAGTCCGCGGGCTTCCCCCCGTGCATTGAGCAGACGGAAGCGGGTGAACAGCTCTGCCTGGAGGGCTGCCGAGCGGCTTTTCCGCTCCGCCTTCAGGCGGTCTATCTCGTCCTGCATCTGCTGCAGCGAGCGGCGCAGGGTGTCCGTGGCTTCGCGCAGGGCACGCTCGGTGCGTTTGTACTCCGCCTTCTGGTGCTGGCTTTGGCGCACCAGTACCTGTGCCTCGTCAGGCGTCAGTCCGCCGGCTTCGCGCAGCTGCTGCCGCTGCTCGCGGGCAGCCTTCAGCTCCAGGCGCAGGCGGGTCAGTGTATCTTCGTCTTCCCGCTGTCGGCGGGCCAGTTGTTCTTTCAGCTCCCTGTACTCCGGTTCGGCCTCCAGCATGGCTATGCGTCGGTTGATGGCCGTTATCTGCTCTTCGCCTTCCTTGAAGAAGCCCCCCGGGTGGAGCAGGTCGAACACGGGCGGCACGAACCACGGCTGGCGGTTGCTGCCTGCCAGCAGGCCCGAGAAGGCGGCCAGGTAGGCCAGCTCCCCGCCGGGCAGGCGCACGATGAGCACGCCGAACATCTTGCCTCCGGCCAGTTCTGCCTGCCAGTCGGTGCGGCTGCTCAGGTATTGCTGCACCTCGTCGGCTGCCAGCCGGCACAGGGGGTGTGGCTGGTAGCAGAAGGGGTAGGTAAAGCGCGGGGGCGGCATCAGGCCTTGGGCTGCCGGGGGCAGGGGGTGGAGTTTGGAGTCCGGGGTATTCATAGGGCGGTGTCGGGGTTGAGGGCAGGTTGGCCCGCAGGGTTATGGTAGGCCTCGCAGGCGGCGGCTGCGGCGCGGGTGCCCTCGTCGATGAGGGCGCGGGCACGATTGAATTGCAGGAAACCGTAGCTGCGGGTGGGTATGCGTATCAGCAGGTCGGGGCGGTAGGCCTCTGCGGAGTGGCTGATGAGGCGCTGGATGACGCTGGTCAGGGCCTCTACCAGTATGTCCTTCTTGCCGCGGCGCACGATGGGGGTGCCTGCGGGCTTGTCGGTCTTGGTGGAGCAGGCTATGACGCCTATCAGGGTGTCGCCCTCCGTACGCTGCACGGCCGAGAGCGGCAGGGGGTTGGTGATGCCGCCGTCAATGAGCGTGATGCCCTCGTGGTAGACGGGGGTAAAGATGAAGGGCACGGCGATGGAGGCACGTATGGCCCGATGCAGGCTGCCTCGGGTGAAGCGGTACTCGCGGTCACCGTCGAGGTTGGTAGCGATGGCCGTGTAGGGCAGGGGCAGGTCCTCTATGTTGACGTCGGGTATGATGTCCAGCATCTTGCGCATGATGCGGTCACCCTTGATGAGTCCGGGCCTGGTCAGGGTGAAGTCCATCAGCCCCAGTATGCGGCGCAGGTTGAGGGTGCACAGGAAGTCCTTGCACGCCTCCAGTCGCCCGGTTGCGTAGGCGGCGCCTACCAGTGCTCCCATCGAGCTGCCGGCTATGGATGTTATCTGGAAACCCTGCCGCAGTATTTCCTCGATGGCACCTATGTGGGCTATGCCGCGTGCGCCTCCGGTGGAGAGCACGAGGGCGGCCTTCTTTCCGGTCGGGGCAGGCGTGTGGGGTTGCAGGGGGGCTTCCATGGCGGTATGTATCGGGGTCGGTTGCATGGGCTGGGCCTGGTTATGGCTGGGCTATGTACTGCTGCATGCCGGGGGTGGAGTAGGTCTGGTATCTGCCCTGGTCGTCGCTGTAGATGAGGTAGACGTCCAGCTCGGGGTGGCGGGCGGTGAACTCCTTGGCCTTGTCCAGCCCCATGACCATGAAGGCGGTGGCGTAGGCATCGGCGCTCATGCAGTCGCGGGCAATGACGGTGGCCGACAGTATGCTGTGCTGTATGGGGTAGCCCGTGCGCGGGTCGACGGTGTGGGCGTACTTCTTACCGCCCTTGTAGTAGAAGTTGCGGTAATTGCCCGAGGTGGCGATGCCGGCGTCGGTTATCTCCAGTATCTCCTGCAGCTCCTGGTTGGTGGCCAGTGAATCGTCCACGGGCTTGTTGATGCCGATGCGCCAGGGCGTGTCCTTGGGGTTCATACCCCTTACCACTACCTCGCCGCCTATGTCCACCATGTAGTTCTTCACCCCCTTGCGGCTCAACAGCTGCGCTATGATGTCCACCGCGTAGCCCTTGGCTATGGCGCTGCAGGTAAACATGGTGCGCGGGTCTTGCTTAATCACCTTGCCCTGGGGCGAGAGAGACACCTTGCGGTAGCCTGTGAACTGCAGCAGGCTGTCTATCATGGTAGAGTCGGGGAAGGCTCCTTGCTTGAACCCGAACCCCCAGGCGTTGACAAGCTGGGCTACGGTGATGTCGAAGGCCCCGTCGGTCTGCACCGATACTTCCATGCTGCGGCGGAAGGCGTTAAGGAAGAGGGTGTCCGGTATGATGTCCTCACCCCGGTTGATGCGGGAGATGGTGGAGGTGTCGTTGAAGGGCGACAGTGACCCGTCGAAGCGTGCGAGCTCTGCCTCTATGTCTGCCTTGAGGCTGCTGTCGCACTGGTAGGTTATCTGGTAGATGGTGCCGAACACGAGGCCCTTGTCCGTCTGGTAGGGGGCGGGCTGGTTGTGGCGTGCAAGTATCCAGATAGTGGCGAGCAGCAGGAGGGCTACCCACCAGGCGTTGCGTAGGTTGGTCTTATGGTTCATGTCAGTAGTGGTATTTAATCAGCGGTAAGCGGTAAGTGGTTAGCGGTTAGTATTCATTATCCAGTAGGTCTTATCAGTGGTCTTATATCAGTGGTTATCGGTAAGCGGTAAGTGGTAAGCAGCGAGAGTAGGGGTTAATCAGCGGTAAGTGGTAAGTGGTTAGCGGTTAGCAGTACGGGGGGATATTCACACCCTTTACTTACCACTAACCACTTACCGCTAACCGCTGATATAAGTCACTAACCGCTTATAAATAAGTGCTCTATCAGTATCTTAGTCCCTATCGCTATCAGTATCACTCCTCCCCACAGCTCCGCCTTCAGCTTGCGTGCCATGCTGCATCCGCACTTGATGCCTATCATCAGTCCTATGATGGACATCAGGAAGGATACCAGGCCTATGATGCCTACGGGGGGCAGTATCTCGGCAAAGGTGTGTATACCCAGGAAGGCAAACGACACGCCTACGGCCAGCGCATCGATGCTGGTGGCTACGGCCAGCACGAGGATGACCTTCAGCCGGGTAGGGTCGTATTCATGCTTCTCTTCTTCCTTCTTGAACGACTCTGCCACCATGCGGCCACCCAGGAAGGCCAGTATGGCAAAGGCTATCCAGTGGTCCACGCTTTCTATCAGGTGGCTGAACGCGCTGGTACCCATCCACCCTATCAGGGGCATGAGTGCCTGGAATAGTCCGAAGAAAAAAGCCATGACCAGCATGGGGCGCAGGAAGGTGCGCTTCAGTATGATGCCACTGGCTATGGATACGGCAAAACAGTCCATGGCCAGTCCGAAGGCCAGTAGCACTATCTCTATTAGGTTCATACAGTGTGTGGGTTAAGGCAGTTTATAGATGATGGAATAGTTCACGCCTACGGTCTTGGACCCGTACTCGCCGAAGCCGGGCACATACCAAGGGTCACCGTAGGTGTCGCTCGAAGAGGACAGCCTGTACTTCATACGTATGCTCCAACCCATGTACAGGCTCTTCCATACGTGTGCCCTGATGCCGACGCATACCTCCAGCCAGTGCATGTTGCCCTTCATGCCCTTGTGGCTATAGGGGATGCTGCCACCCCATATATCGTCCCCCAGGTTGGGGTTCTCGAGGCTGCCGCCATAGATTGGGTCGTCGATGGAGGATGACTCTACGTCATACTTGAAGCTACTCATGGCATAACGCAGTCCTACCAGGATGGCATGGCCGTGCTTCTTGTTGTACAGGGCGTTGTAGTCCATACCGATGCGGAAAAAGGGGGCACCGCTCTTGTAGTGTATGCCGTCGTCGCTCCACTTGTCGGTGTTGCCGTAGCCCACCTCCACGGTGGGGAAGTAGCGGTGCTTGAGGTCGGCGGTGACCGAGGCCTCGGCACTCATGAAGTCACTGCCCAGCAGCTTACCGCCGGGGCCCCACAAGTCGACACCCAGCAGCAGGCCGTTGTAGAACGGGTAGACTATCTCTGGCTCCTTCTTCTTATCCTCCTTCTTTGCCTGGCGGGGGCGGTTGCTGTTCCCTTGGGTAGGGGCCGTGATGCTGCTCTGTGCATGCAGGGGCAGGCTTACCACGAACAGGGCCAGTAGCAGGCTAATAGAATAACTTAAGGTTCTCCGTAGCATAGGCACTGGCTTCAGGGTTGTTGATATAGATGGAGTCGAGTCGGTGGGTGGTATATCTGACGGCACTCAGCTTCTGTTGCATCTGGTAGCCACAGTCCATGGACAGGAAGTAGGGGGTGTTGGTGTGGCGCAACACAAGGGTGTCGGTGGTATGCTCGTCGTAGCGGAATACCAGCACGGTAGAGTCGGCGGTATAGCGCAGGGGCAGGGAGATGTCGGTCACCTCCTCCTGGTTGTTGATGATGACGGAGTCGGTGCCGAAGGCGGTTACCCTCAACAGTTCGAGCGTATCATCCTCCACAGAGTCGTCTATGGGGTTGATGGTGTACAGGTGGCATTGCAGCATGGGCCGGGCGTTGGCCGAGCAGTCGGCTTCTTCAGAGCATGAGAGGGCTGCAACGGCGAGGGGTACGGCTATGATGGCCAGCAGAAGTATGCGTATGGATTTCTTCATGATGGATGGGGTGTCAGATGGTTTTCTCTATGTGGTAGTTGTTTCGTTCGGCGGCATTGCGCGATATTAACTCACCCAGGAACCCTGCTACGAACAGCTGGGTGCCTATTATCATGGCTGTCAGCGACAGGTAGAAGTAGGGCGAGTCGGTCACCAGCCGGTAGGGCATGCCGTTGTGCATGTTGTATAACTTCGTGGCTCCTACGACAATGACGGACAGGAAGCCGATGACAAACATCAGCGAGCCAAGCAGGCCAAAGAAGTGCATGGGCTTGATGCCAAAGGTAGAAAGGAACCACAGGGTAATGAGGTCGAGGTATCCGTTGACAAAGCGGTTCATGCCAAAGAACTTGCCCTTGCCATACTTACGTGCCTGGTGGTGTACTACCTTCTCACCTATCTTGGTGAAGCCGGCATTCTTCGCCAGGTAGGGGATATAGCGGTGCATCTCGCCGTATACTTCTATGTTCTTTACCACCTCGTTGCGGTAGGCCTTGAGGCCGCAGTTGAAGTCGTGCAGGTTCTTGATACCCGATACCTTGCGGGCGGTGGCGTTGAACAGCTTGGTGGGGATGGTCTTCGACAGGGGGTCGTAGCGCTTCTGTTTCCATCCTGATACGAGGTCGTATCCGTCTTCCGTAATCATGCGGTAGAGTTCGGGTATCTCGTCGGGGCTGTCCTGCAGGTCGGCATCCATGGTGATGACCACGTCCCCCTGGGCCTGCTTGAATCCGCAGTACAGGGCGGCCGATTTGCCGTAGTTGCGGCGGAACTTGATGCCGTGTACGCAGTCTGACTGTGCCTGTAATTGTTCGATGACTTGCCAGGAACGGTCGGTGCTGCCGTCGTTGACGAAGATGATTTCGTATGAGAACTTGTGCTCATGCATTACTCGTTCAATCCAGCTGAACAGCTCGGGTAGCGATTCGTCCTCATTATATAAGGGGATGACAACTGAAATATCCATATAGTTGTGTTAATTAAATTATCGTTGGTTGGTGTATTATGGATGAATTATTTATCTCTCGTTGACGAATTACTATTCCCTCACAGGGAATAAAGGTTGGGCTATGGTTGGACTGGCTGCCGGTCATTGGTAGCGGGAGTACGCCTCATGACGAACAAGGCTGTCGGTATGGCCAGCAGAACACCAAATTCAATATTCTGAAAAAAAAGCTTAAGTGCATACTCAAAAGGACTAAGTGTTTGCATTAGTGCAATAATATCACGCATTGGTTGTTCATAGCCCTCTAATTCCGAGATGGATGATTGTGTTAACGCTTCATATATCTTTTCATAAGCATTTAATATATAACCATGGTCAATATATCGGAAGTAAACATAGTGTGCCACAAAGGTAAGTAATGCGGCAAAGAAATAGACAAGCGTGGTAAATGACCAGGCGTGGGAGAAAGTGATGGCACCACCACATACCCGATTGCGGTACATCTTCGTATAATAATAGGCCATGAAGGGTACGCAGATGGTAAGACCTAAGAAGAGAAAGAGCAAGAAGGGGTTTGTCAAGCCTAAGGGGAAGAAGATGAACTTCAGAATCCAGAAGCCTCCCATGTAGGTACCCATTATCATTGCATATTGGCGTATGTTTCTTGTAGAAGTATTGCTTGCCATTACTAAATGTTTCGGTTTGTTCAAGAAATAGTGGTGCAAAGGTATAAATAATATTGCTTGTAAGAGCCTGTATTACTGTTAAAGTTGAAAAAAGTAGGTGGAAAGTATTGCAGATTCAAAAACTTTATCTACCTTTGCAGCCGCAAACACGGGTAAGTCCTATACGGCCAGCTCCCTTCGAATCCTCCAGGGCTTGATCGCAGCAAAGGTAGTTGGTTGTAGCGGCGCGATATAGTAAGCTTACCCACCCGCCTCTTTAGCTCAGTTGGCCAGAGCACGTGATTTGTAATCTCGGGGTCGTTGGTTCGAATCCGACAAGAGGCTCAAAAAACTATTGAGAAGGAATATGCTACTGCAGCATATTCCTTTTTTGTTAACCGGATGTAGATTTATTAAAATGAAAGATTTACATTTGTGATGTCTTAAAACCAAGATTACAGTCGATATGATGAAGACACAATATAAAACTTTGTTAGCTTTCTTACTCATAGTAATATTTCCCCTTTCTTTATGGTCCTCATTTACAGGATGGAATAGCTTTGTAGTAACTTTTAATAAGAATCTTTATGGAAATGGGAGAAAAATATGGCAGATAGCCTCTTATGATGAGCGTTGGACCTATTTTGCCAATGATAATGGTTTGTTACAGTTTGATGGTAATGTCTGGTCTTTATATCCTTTGCGTAATCAGTCTCCTCTTCGTGCAGTGTTGCCATCATCCAATATGCAGCGGATTTATGTTGGAGGGATAAATGAATATGGCTATTTTGAGCCGGGTGATGATGGCAATTTGATATATCATTGTTTGTCAGATACTTTAGAAAGTGACTATCGTTCTGTGGGTAATATATGGAGAATTCATGAATCTGATAATATAATATATTTTTGTGGTGATAGTCGGGTTATCAAATATTGGAATGGGCAATTCTCTCTTATAGAAGTAGGCACTCGGATTGATTGTTCTAATGTGGTTAATGGTACTTTGTATATAGGTACAGAAAATGGTATTAGTATTCTAGTGGGTAATAGATTTTTTCCATTGCAAGGAGCTGATGGACTGGTGCGAAACCGTATTAGGGGGATAGAGCCATACAAAGATGGAATATTAGTAGCTACGGCTTATGATGGTTTGTTTTATTGTGATGGACTTGGTATGAGTCGTTTTGAGACAGGGATTGAGGATTATATGCGTGAGAATGAGATATTTTGTATGGCGAAGCAAGGTGGCCGGATAGCTTTGGGTACAATCCATCAGGGGCTATTGGTCTTGGATACAGAAACCATGGCTGTTCAATACTATAATGAATATAATAAACTGAGTAATAATACAGTTCTTTCATTAGCTTTCGATGCAACAGGTAATCTGTGGGCAGGGTTGGAAGGTAGTATTGATTATATTTGTTTGAATCTGCCTTTTACAAATCTTTACTCATATCCTTATTCTTATGGAGCAGGTTATACGGTAGCTGTGGAAAACGATAATCTTTATTTGGGTAGTAATCGAGGCCTATATTATACCAGTTATCCGGTTCGTATGGATGGCGAACGGTTGGATATTTTTCCTATACCCAATTCTAGTGGACAGGTGTGGAGTCTTTGTCGAATTAAAGATGAACTGTTGTGTTTGCATGATAGGGGAGTGTTTACAGTGCAAGGGACAAATGTAAAACGTATTTTGGATATTGATGGAGCTTGGACTTGTCAGTCTGTGATGAATCATGATAATTTGATATATATAGGAGTATACAACGGTATTTATGTGGCTGAGAAAGTAGGTAATAGTTGGAAGCTTAAGGGGAAAATTATAGGCCTTGACGAATCGAGTCGAGTCTTTGAGCAGGAATCTGAAAAGATAATTTGGGTATATAATAACAAGACTGTATTCAGATTTGAGTTAGGTGATGATTTATTGCATGTAATAAATCGTAAGGCTTATGGAGTGGAAGACGGATTTCCTGCTGGTTCTAACAATTATGTGACCAAGGTACAAAACAAAATATTTTTCACTACTCAGCATGGGGTATATCATTATGACACACAAACAGACAGAATGGTACCTAGTTCAGATATTAATAGTTTGCTTAATGGACCTTCTCCCTATTTGTGTTTGCGTGAGTATAATAATCATCTTATCAGTTTGAATGAACATGAGATATGTTTGGCTAATCTTTATACATATAAGCGGGCGGCTAATACTAGGATTATACCTATACATCAGTCTTTAGTTGGTTTAATTCCTGATTTTGGAAATGTATATCCCTTGTCAGATTCTTTAATGATAATCCCCAGTGAGGAAGGCTTTGCATTGTTGCAGATACCAAACCAAAATACAAAGGGTACTGCACCACGTTCTGTTTTCATCAGAAATATGTATTTGTCTTATCCTAAAGATTCTTTAGTTTATACGGCTAATTTTCAAAATAAGAAAATAAAGCCAGTGATTGATTATTCTTATAATTCAGTGCGTATAGATTACAGTACTTCCAATTTCCTGTGGGCCGATGATGTTCGTTTTCAATATCGGTTGAATCAAGGTGAATGGTCAAATTATACCACTATGTGTACAAAGGAGTATAGTAATTTGTCCGAAGGGGAATATACGTTTGAAGTGAAAGCCGTATTCTCAGATGGTAGTGCGATGACCGATACCATTGATTTTGTCATTCGTGCTCCTTGGTATCGTAGTGTATGGGCTTATAGCTGCTATTTGTTGTTGATATGTTTATTCCTTTATTTGATATATCGTTGGGAAGAGTTGCGCATGCTTAGAGAGAAGCAACAGGCTGTGGTAGAGAAGGATAAAAAGATGAAGGAAATGGCAAGGGAATATGAAGAAGAGAGGGCGCGACAAGAAAAGCAAATCATGTTGTTGGAGAAAGAAACTTTGGAACATGACTTGCAACACAAAAGTCAGGAAATGGCTAATCTGATGATTAACTTTGTGCGTAAGAATGAGATGCTGAATGACATTAAAGCTGAGATTGCCAAAGTAATAGCTTCTCTGAAAGGGGAGAGTGCCCGGGAAGGTAAAAAACAGTTGCAGTTGATTAGTAGTAAGATAGATGCTAACATACAGAGTGATGAGGTACTGAAGCGTATAGAAGAACAGTTTGACCTTGTACACAATAATTTCATGAAACGTCTGCATGCCAAGCATCCAACCTTGTCCAACAATGAACGTATGATGTGCGCTTATTTGAAGATGAATCTTTCGACCAAGGAGATTGCTCCCTTGCTCAATATTTCTGTTCGCGGAGTGGAGACAATCCGCTATCGGTTGCGCAAGAAGTTCGGCTTGGAGCGTGAGGATAGTTTGGTTGATTATTTGAATAATCAATTATAAGATTGCAATGGTTGTGGTTGGATTGTTGAGAGTACTTTTTTAGCGACAGGATTAGCTCGTTTGTTTATCAAAATTTTGACGATGCGATATTATCCTTTTCATATTGGCTTGTGCCCATTCTGTCAGTTCGAGGATATAGGGAATGAGAGAGTTTCCTATGTTTGTGAGCTGATACTCCACCTTGGGTGGTACTTCAGGATATACTTTTCTGGAAATCAGTCCATCTGCTTCAAGCGTACGAAGTGTTGTGGACAGTACGCGTGATGATACATCAGGTATTTCTCGGCATAGTTCGTTGAAGCGGATAACTTTGTGTTCGTCAATGATGATAAG